>Ga0064014_10038_pt1 | contig 72345 bp, 62 predicted proteins | sample CrowatWCoCulture_2_FD_61584 | JGI IMG/M metagenome (GOLD analysis project Ga0064014, IMG submission 61584) | Marine cyanobacteria communities from the University of California, Santa Cruz, USA, analyzing cyanobacterial DNA methylation -... | ecosystem: Host-associated > Microbial > Bacteria >...
TTCGCCGGAATTGAGCAGCTTGTAGGATTGAAAGCTGAAACAGCCCACGCGACCGATCGTTCCAATGTTACGACCGTTCCATTTGGTCCCGAGCGAATGCGCGGCATCTTCGATCACCGGGATCGCGGCGGCGTCACACAGTTCCATGGTCCGGTCCATGTCCGATGTGTGGCCGCGCATGTGGCTGATCAGTACGGCATCAACCGTTGGCAATTTGGCGGCGAACCGTCCAGATCGATGCGGAGTTTGTCCGTCGACTCGATCAGGACGGGCACACACTCGGCATGCACGACAGAGGATGGTACTGCCCAAAGGTGAAGGCAGGGATCGCGACCTTGGCGTCACGGGGGAGGCCAAGCGCCTTGAGCGACAAAAAGAGCGCGGCAGAACAAGAGGCAACAGCGACCGCGTATTTGGCGCCGATCCAGTCCGCGAACTCATTTTCCAAAAGTGTGACTGGCGCGTTCTCGGGGGCGGTGTAGCGAAACAAGTCCCCAGATTGGAGCAACGCATCGATGTCCTCGCGAGCGCGTTCCGGAATAGGTTCGGCGTCATAAACGCTGGGTGTGACTTTCATGCTCGTATCCTGCCTGTTGCGCGAGGCCAAAAGGCTTCGTTCGACGCGCCATTTTGACGCGATCATGCTACGGGGAGACGTCGGTTTTGTAACACCGGTGACGCGACCTCTATAAAGATTGACAGATTGACCGCTCACCGGGATCGTGATGCCCTTCTTCATCGTTCGTGCCGGTGGGCGGCGCGAGATTTCAGGACAGGATTACCGCCATGAATACGCGTCTTTCTCCGAATGATCTGACCGATATCGTTGGAGGCGGATCGCGCCCATTTGTGGCACCACCTTATCCAGCATAAGCCGTTTGAGAAAAACGACCCGCGCATCATCGTCGAAGGCAAAGGGATGCGTGTTTGGGACCAGCACGGCAAAGAGCATCTTGACGGTGTGTCGGGCGGTGTCTGGACCGTCAATGTCGGCTATGGCCGTGAACGCATTGCAAACGCCGTGCGCGATCAGTTGATCCAATTGAATTATTTCGCGCAATCGGCGGGGTCGATCCCGGGGTCGCGCTTTGCCGAGATGCTGATCTCAAAGATGCCCGGGATGAGCCGCGTATACTTTGTGAACTCGGGCACTGAGGCGAACGAAAAGGCCTTCAAAATGATCCGTCAGATCGCGCACAAGCGCTATGGCGGCAAAAAGCACAAGATCCTCTATCGCGAACGCGACTATCATGGCTCGTCGATCACGGCGATTTCCGCTGGCGGACAGCTTGAGCGTAACATGCAGTACGGCCCCTATACGCCCGGTTTTGTTGAGGTGCCTCATTGCCTCGAATATCGCGCGCAGGTCGAGACCGAGAATTACGGCCTCTGGGCGGCTGAGCAAATTGAAGAGGTCATTCTGCGCGAAGGCCCCGATACGGTGGGTGGTCTCTGCCTTGAGCCGGTGACCGCGGGTGGCGGCGTTATCCCGCCGCCGGCTGGCTATTGGGAAAAGGTGCAGGAGATCTGCAAGAAGTACGAAGTTCTGCTGCATATCGACGAGGTTGTCTGCGGCGTCGGGCGCACCGGCACGTGGTTTGGGTATCAGAATTACGGGATCGAGCCTGATTTCGTGACCATGGCCAAGGGTGTAGCCTCGGGCTATGCCGCGATTGCGTGCCTCGTGACGACCGAGAATGTCTTTGAGATGTTCAAGGAATCTCCGGACGATCCGATGGATTACTTCCGCGACATCTCGACCTTTGGGGGCTGCACGGCTGGTCCGCAGCCGCGGTCGAGAACATGAAAATCATCGAAGACGAAGAGCTTTTGGCGAATACGCAGGCCATGGGCGATCGGCTGACCTCGAACCTTTGGGCGCTGTCCGAAAAGCATGGCGTGATTGGCGACGTGCGCGGCAAGGGGCTGTTCTGCGGGGCGGAGCTTGTGGCCGACCGGGCCAGCAAAGAACCTGCGGCGGAAAAGGCCGTGCAGGCAGTCGTTGCGGATTGTATGGCGCAAGGCGTCATCATCGGTGCGACCAATCGCTCGGTTCCGGGGTTCAACAACACGCTGTGTTTCAGCCCTGCATTGATCTCAACCCCAGATGACATCGACCAAATTACAGATGCCGTGGATGCGGCACTTGGTCGGGTTTTTTCAAGCTGAGCGCGGCGGCAAGCGATGGTGAGAGCGGCGCTTTAATCGAAGTGCCGCCCTCACAAGATTTAACAGGCACACGACACATATCAGGAGGCGCAAGATGAGCGATCTGCCAAGCACGGCCCGCGTGGTCATCATCGGTGGGGGCGCGGTCGGCGTCTCGGGGCTTTTTCATCTGGCCAAGGCTGGCTGGACAGATTGCGTTCTTTTGGAAAAGGACGAACTGACCGCCGGATCTACATGGCATGCGGCAGGGAATGTGCCGACGTTTTCGGCCTCCTGGGCGATCATGAACATGCAGCGCTATTCGACTGAGCTGTATCAGGGGCTCGCCGAGGCCGTAGATTACCCGATGAACTACCACGTGACGGGTCCCTGCGGCTGGGGCACACCAAAACACGGGAAGAAGAGTTTCGCCGGGCGTTGGGCATGGCGCGGGCACAAGGGATGGACCTTGAAATGTTGTCGCCCGACGAGGCGAAAGAGATGTATCCCTTTATGGAGACGCATAACCTTTGTGGTGTTCTCTATGATCCGCGGGATGGCGATATCGACCCGGCACAGTTGACCCAAGCGCTGGCCAAGGGCGCACGCGACATGGGCGCGAAGATCATCCGCAAAAGCCCGGTAACAGGCATCCGCCGCGAGAATGGCGAATGGATCGTTGAGACCGCACAAGGCGAGATCCGCTGCGAATACGTCGTTAATGCTGCGGGATACTATGCGCAACGCGTGGGCGAGATGTTCCGCCCCTTTGGTGGACGCCGCGTGCCAATGATGGTCATGAGCCATCAGTACATGCTGTTTGAAGAGGTCGAAGAGGTTCGCGACTGGTCCAAAGAGGCGGGCTCCAAGCTGCCGCTCTTGCGCGATGTCGACACCTCTTACTACCTGCGGCAAGAGAAGAACGGCTTCAATCTGGGACCCTATGAGCGCAACTGCAAAGCACATTGGGCGACGCCGGATGATCCGATGCCGGAAGACTTTAGCTTCCAGCTTTATCCCGACGATCTGGAGCGGCTGGAATTCTATATCGAGGACGCGATGGCGCGGGTGCCGTTGTTGGGGCAGGCGGGTCTGTCGACCGTCATCAACGGCCCGATTCCCTATGCGCCCGATGGTAATCCGTTGATCGGCCCGATGCCGGGCGTGCCCAACGCGTTTGAGGCTTGCGTCTTTACCTTTGGCATTGCCCAAGGCGGCGGAGCGGGCAAGGTTCTGGCAGAATGGATCACCGAAGGTCAGACGGAATGGGATATGTGGGCCGTCGATCCACGGCGCTTCACGGCGCATGCCGATGACGCCTATTGCGTGGCCAAAGGTATGGAGGTCTATGGCCACGAATACGCCATGCACTTCCCCCACCACGAATGGCCCGCCGGGCGCGACAAGAAACACTCGGCCGTCCACAGCCGCATGGCCGAGGCCGGCGCGGTGTTTGGGGCCTATAACGGCTGGGAACGGGCCAATTGGTACGCCAAACCCGGTGACGATACCTCGGAAGAGGCGACGCAAACCTGGGATCGCGAAGGGCCCTGGGCACCGCGCGTCAAAGAGGAATGCGAGGCGGTGCGTGACAATTGCGGGATCATCGCGATTTCGGGCTTCTCACGCCTTGTCGTCGAAGGACCGGGCGCGCGCGCTTATATCGACAGCCTGACCGCCTCGCGCTTGCCGCGTCCGGGGCGCGTGGGGCTTGCCTATTTCCCAGACGAGCGCGGGCGGGTCGTGACCGAGATGTCGGTTATTCCGCAATCTGACGATGCGCTGTTGTTGATCACCGCCGCCGTGGCGCAGTGGCATGACCGCGATCTCTTGGCGGGCAATGCGCCCGAAGGGATCACCGTGTCCGACCGGACGGACGATTTCGATTGTCTGCTCGTCACAGGGCCGAACGCACGCGACATTCTGAGCGGTCTGACGGACGCCGATCTCAGCTTGTCTTGGTTGACCGCGCAGGAAGCCATCGTTTGCGGCAAGCCTTGCATGGTGATGCGGGTGTCCTTTGCCGGGGAGTTGGGCTGGGAGATCCATTGCAAGGCGGGCGATGCACCCGAGATCTGGGATGCCGTGACCGCCGGTGGTGCGACACCGTTTGGCATGTTCGCGCTTGATGCGCTGCGGGTCGAAAAGGGATATCGCGCGTGGAAGGGTGATCTGTCGACCGATTACACGCTTTTGGAAAGCGGGCTCGACCGGTTCATCGACTTTGACAAGAACGTCAATTTCCCGGGCCGGGATGCGCTTGTGGCCGAACGCGATGCCGGTCCGTCCAAGCGCGCCATTGGCCTTGTAGTTGAGGCCAACGGCAAGGACGCGCCTTACATGGCACCGGTCATCAAAGACGGTGAGATCGTCGGGGAAACGACAAGCGGTGCATGGGGGTACCGGGTTGGCGCGTCACTGGCCATCGGAATGGTGCGCGCAGACCTGGCCGCGCCGGGGACCGAGCTTGAAGTCGATATCTTTGGCCAGATGTGCAAGGCGCGCGTTCAGGAAATGCCGTTTTGGGACGCCAAAAACGAAAGGATCCGCGGGTGAAGACACCTCCTTCCAAGGCGCGTGCCGTCATCATTGGCGGCGGCGTGTCGGGCTGTTCTGTGGCCTATCATTTGGCCAAGCTGGGGTGGGAGGATGTGGTCCTTCTTGAACGCAAGCGTCTGACCTGCGGGACCACGTGGCATGCCGCGGGCCTGATCGGGCAGTTGCGGACCAGCCAGAACCTCACCCGGCTGTCGAAATACTCTGCCGAGCTTTACACAAAGCTTGAGGAAGAGACCGGGATCGCCACGGGGATGCGGCAGACGGGCTCGATCACGGTTGCGCTGACCGAACACCGCTGGGAAGAGGTGCGCCGACAGGCGACACTGGCGCGGATTTTTGACGTTGAAGCCGAGGTGATCACCCCGAAAGAGGTGCAGGACCTGTTTCCGCATATGGCGACAGAGGACGCGATTGGGGGCGTCTATTTGCCCAAAGACGGCCAATGTGATCCGGCCAATATCGCAATGGCGTTGGCCAAGGGCGCACGGATGAACGGGGCGCAGATCCTTGAAGGGATCAAGGTCACGGGTGTCGACGACGATGGTCGCCGTGTGACGGGCGTTACGTGGGAAGCAGGCGGCGAAGCGGGTCGGATTGAGACCGACATCGTCATCAACTGCGGCGGCATGTGGGGGCGTGATCTTGCGGCGCAGTCTGGCGTCACGCTTCCGCTGCATGCGTGTGAACACTTCTACCTGATCACGGAGCCGGTCGAGGGCCTGAAATCGTTGCCGGTTCTGCGGGTTCCGGATGAATGCGCCTATTACAAAGAAGACGCGGGCAAAATGATGCTGGGCGCATTTGAACCGCGCGCAAAGCCTTGGGGCATGGGCGGCATCCCCGAAGACTTTGAATTTGATAGCCTCCCGGAAGATTTTGAGCACTTCGAGCCGATCCTTGAGATGGGCATGAACCGGGTGCCGCTGTTTGAAACAGCGGGTGTGCATACGTTCTTCAACGGACCGGAAAGCTTTACGCCCGACGACACGTACTACCTTGGTGAGGCGCCGGAGTTGAACGGGTATTGGGTGGCCGCAGGGTATAACTCGATCGGCATCGTTTCCTCCGGTGGCGCAGGGATGGCGCTGGCCCAGTGGATCAACGACGGAGAGGCGCCGTTTGATCTCTGGGATGTCGATATCCGCCGCGCACAACCCTTCCAGCGCAACCGTCGCTACCTCAAAGAGCGGGTGAGTGAGACGTTGGGCCTGCTTTACGCAGATCACTATCCCTACCGTCAGCCAGAGACGGCGCGTGGCGTGCGCCGCAGTCCGCTGCACGAGCATCTCAAGGCGCAAGGCGCCGTTTTTGGTGAAACCGCCGGATGGGAGCGGGCCAACTGGTACGCCAACGAAGGTCAGACGCCCGAATATCAATACGACTGGAAGGGCCAGAACTGGTTCGACAACACGCGCGCCGAACATATGGCGATCCGTGAGACGGCGGGTCTTTATGATATGTCGTCCTTTGGCAAGATTCGGGTTGAGGGGCGCGATGCCTGCGCTTTCCTTCAGCGGATGTGCGGCAATGACGTGGACGTGCCGAAGGGCCGTTTGGTCTATACGCAGATGCTCAATGAACGGGGCGGGATCGAAAGCGATCTGACCGTGACGCGTCTGAGCGAGACCGCCTATCTCTTGGTGGTGCCCGCTGCGACTGTCATGCGCGATATGGCGTGGCTCAAGCGGCATCTACGGGATGAGTTTGTGGTCATCACAGATGTAACGGCGCTTGAAGGTGTGGTGTGTCTGATGGGGCCGCGCGCGCGGGACATTCTGACCTCGGTCACTCCGAATGACATGAGCGACGCGGCGCATCCCTTTGGAATAGCGCGAGAAATCGAAATCGGTATGGGCCTCGCGCGGGCGCACCGTGTGTCTTATGTCGGTGAGCTTGGATGGGAGATCTACGTCTCAGCTGACCAAACTGCGCATGTGTTTGAAACGCTTTTTGAGGCGGGTTCCGATCACGGGCTCAAGCTGTGCGGCCTGCATGCGATGGACAGTTGCCGGATTGAAAAAGCGTTCCGCCATTATGGCCACGACATCACTGACGAAGATCATGTGCTTGAGGCCGGTTTGGGCTTTGCCGTGAAAACGGCCAAAGACAGTTTCGTTGGGCGTGATGCAGTGCTCGCCAAAAAGGACAGCGGTCTTGACCGGCGCATGGCGCAGTTCCAGTTGTCGGACCCTGAGGCGATGGTGTTCCACAACGAAGCCATCGTGCGCGACGGCGAGATTGTGGGTTTGGTGACCTCTGGCAATTATGGCCACGCGCTGGGGGGCGGCATCGCGATGGGGTACGTGCCGTGCAAGGGCGAGAGCCGGGATGACGTGCTGGCCTCGACCTATGAGATCGAGATCGCGGGCGCGCGGGTTGCAGCGCAGGCGAGCCTAAGGCCGCTTTACGATCCCAAGAGCGCGCGCGTGAAAGGTTAGAACCTGCGATTGGCCCCCAAAATGAAGCGCTGTGAGTTCTCGCTCAGCGCCGTCTCCAGCGTGACAGAATAACCGCTGATCAGGCCGAGATTGAGGCCCAGCACCCCGGACCATTTGTCTTTGTTCCGGGTGCGCGCCTCGTAGCGGACTTCAAGACTGTCGCCGTCGGGAAACGCGTCGTTAAGTCGGGTCACGCCCGTGACGACCTGATCGAGGTCGAAATAGCTTGCGCCGATATACGGTGCGGCGATGTTTCCTTTGCCAAAGACCCAACGTCGCCCGAGCCGGGCGCTTCCGCTGAACGAGCGGATTTCGTCGTCGGTGTTATCTCCGAAGGATGCTGTTCCAGACAGAGTCAGGGACGTAAACCAATTTTCCCACCCATAAACCGCTGTCGCGCCGAGGGTCGCCGAGAACGTGCTGACCCCGGCGGTAAAGGCGGCCTGTGCCGTGCCACAGGGGTCGAGAGGGGGCAAAGACCGGGTCCGAAAATCTCGTCAAGATCGACCAAAACGTCGAGGTCCACGTCTCCTTCGACCCTGCCGACCGAGCCGAAGACGTTCACGTTTGGCAAGACCCATGCGTCGGCCTTAAGCTGGAGCGAGTTTGTGTCGCTGATCACGTCGTCCAGCTGCACAAAGGGAATGGATACAAGATCGGTGTCCTGCGGTGGGGCAGTACCTTTACCCAGCGCGACGCTGAGATCGGTGATGATCTGCTCCTGCCGATTGCTCACCACCGAAAGCGCAATACCGTATGGTTCGGGCAGCGCGAAACCGCGCTCAATCGCCTCTTGCGCGAAAAACGGCAGGCGGCGTGTGTAAACGGCGTCCGGGTCGGGCAGGGGCGCGTCGGGATAACGCAGTCTGAGATTCTCGGGCACGAACCAAAGCGCACCGAGCGACGGGAAGATTCCTTCGGCTTCTGGGGGCGGAGAGGTGTCTCCCGTCCACGCGGGTTGGGTGAGTGCAAAGACGGCGGCAGTCAGGGGGCCGCCAGCCCTCATTCCGGCAATGCGGTTTGACGTTGTGCCAGCAAGTGCGCGAGCACGGTCAACACTGGCGGCAACAACCAAAGCCCCGGCAGATTGGCCATTGCCACTGGGGCCGCCAAGGCACCGATGATGCCCCTGATGCCCGCCTGCAAAACCGTATCGCCAGCGGTGATCATTCCTTGAACGGCGATCATGACCCCTCCAGCCAGGCCACCGAGGAGAATGATCGTGATGACGGCAAAGAGCGATATGATCCAGCCGCCGATCCCGGCGCGTCCGAAACTGCTGGCCATCAGCCAACCCGCCAATGCCCCGCCCAGACCGTGCGCGATGGCCACCCAAAGCCCGAGCCCGTCAAAGGCGCCGGTCTCGTTGGTGTCCCGGATATAGGGCGCGATAAAGAGCCCGTTCACGAACAATCCAACAAAAAACAACAAAGCGATCTTGCTGCGCATGGGGTTCCCTCAAACGACGTGGGGCAAGCGTAGACGCTCAGACGCGTGGCGCAAATCCCCGATTTTCCCCATTTTCCCGCAAAGATTAAGAAATCTTAATCTCGGCCTCAGGCTTCGCTCAAACCCGCACCCTAGTCTTTGACCCAATCCGCGATGTGCGGATCAACCTGAGGAGATATTTTGAGCATGTCATCCAACACATCCAAACTGACCGTGCGCGCGGTACTGGCAGCGTCCACGGCTGCGGCCATTGGGCTAAGTGCCGTTTCCGCTTCAGCGGACGAGGCGTTGGCCGATCTGGTGGAAGAGGTTGCACCCTCTGTCGTCACCGTCCTGTCCGAGCGGGACCCGGTCGCACCAACCAACCTGCGCGGGCGCGACAGCGAGCGGTTTGAAGAGTTCTTTCGCAACTTCGGTGGCCCGGATCGCCGTCGCGAAGGGTTTGGCGGGGGCGACGCCCCGCGGTCAGGTCTTGGGTCAGGCTTCATCCTGGACGAGGACGGTTGGATCGTAACGAACCACCACGTTGTTGAGGGCGCAGACCGTGTCACGATCCGTCTGACAGACGACAGCGAATATCCAGCGGAAATCATTGGCACCGACCCTCAGACAGACCTCGCACTCTTGCGGATTGAGGCAGGCCGAGAGCTTCCCGCCGTGGAGCTGGGCGATAGCGACGACATCCGGATTGGTGAAGACGTCATGGCCGTTGGTAACCCGTTCGGTCTGGGGGGCACGGTGACCTCGGGGATCGTGTCGGCCAAGGGTCGCAACATCTCACGCGGGCCGTACGCTGATTTCATTCAGACCGACGCTGCGATCAACCGGGGCAACTCGGGTGGGCCACTGTTCAACATGGACGGCGAAGTTGTCGGCGTGAACTCGGCCATCTATTCGCCGACAGGTGGTAATGTTGGCGTTGGTTTTGCGGTGACTTCGAACATCGTTGACCAGATCATCACCGATCTTCGTGATGACGGCGCGGTGTCGCGCGGCTGGCTGGGTGTCGGCATCCAGAATGTCACGCCAGATCTTGCTGCTGCGCTTGGCATGGATGCCGCAAGCGGCGCGCTGGTGTCATCGGTCGTCGAAGACAGCCCAGCTGAGGGCGCGTTGCAAGCTGGTGACGTGATCTTGTCATTTGGCGGCGAAGCTGTGGAAAGCAGCCGCGATCTGCCCCGTTTGGTTGCCGCGACCGCATCGGGTGCGTCGGTCGATCTGAATGTTCTGCGCGACGGTGAGGAAACCACCATTGCGCTGGAAATCGGCACGTTGGAGACGGCCGAGGCCGAGGACGCCCCAGTGGCCGCAGAAGACGCGACCGCAACCCAAGTTCTTGGGGCAACGGTAGAGCCTCTTGATGATGAGACCCGGACGCGTCTGGGGCTTGATGAAACAGTCGCAGGCGTCGTGATTACGTCCCTTTCGGGCGATGGCGCAGCGTCGCGGGCTGGATTGCGTGTAGGCGACGTGATCGTGCAGCTCGACAGCGCAGAGGTGACGCGCCCGGCCGATCTTGAGGGTGCGCTTGAAGGCAGTGCAGATGACACGGCACTTGCGCTGGTCAACCGGGGTGGTCGCCAGCTCTTCGTTGCGCTCGACCTCGCCTGATCTGGCGTTCTGCGACGGCAACCGGGCGGCCCCCACACCGCCCGGTTCGCTTATCCAAGGCGATGGTTCACATCTGCCGGTTTAGTTCCTAAATTCCCCAACCAAGAAGGGATGTCCCATGTCTCGCCGCCTGCTGATCGTTGAAGATGATGCTGACACGCAAAGCTTTGTCGCAAACGGCTTTACCCAAGCCGGGTTTACCGTTCAAACCGCTGATGACGGGCGCGACGGGCTTTTTCTGGGCACCAGTGGCGATTTCGACTGTCTGATCCTTGACCGGATGTTGCCGGGGCTCGATGGATTGGCCGTTGTTCGGTCGTTGCGGGCGGCGGGGGTTGAGACGCCTGCATTGATGCTGACGGCGCTGAGTGCCGTGGACGAGCGGGTGAAGGGCCTGCGCGCGGGCGCGGATGACTACCTGGTTAAACCCTTTTCGTTTGAGGAGCTTCACGCCCGGGTAGAAGCGCTGTTGCGCCGTCCACAGGAGCGGGAAGAAACGACAGAACTGACGATTAAGGATCTGACGATGGATCTGTCACGCCGCAAGGTGCGCCGCAGCGGGCGGGAGATCTCTCTTACACCGCGGGAGTTTCAGATCCTTGAGTTTTTTATGCGGCGCCCAAATCGCGTGATCAGCCGAACGATGTTGTTGGAAGGGGTTTGGGATTATCATTTTGACCCACAGACTAATATTGTGGACGTGCATATATCGAAACTCCGCCGCCAGATTGACGGCGATGACGACACCACCCTGATCGAGACGGTGCGCGGCGCTGGGTATATGATGAGCGACGGAAGCTAAGGGTCGGACGCAAGATGTTCCGAAACGCACGTACCCGGTTGATCCTGATCACGGTTTTGATCAGTGCGCTGTCGACGGCGCTGGTTCTGGGTGTTCTGTATATTTCGGCCAATCAGATTATCGAACGCGAAACGCGGCGGGTCGTGAATGCCGAAATCATTGGCCTCTCGGAAGAGTATTCGCGCGCGGGCGTTCTGGGCCTTGCTGGTGCGATTGAGCGGCGTGAGCAGCGTCTGCCCGATCGCGCGGCGGTCTATTTGCTAACGGACAATTTCGGCAACAAGATCGCAGGCAATCTTGGGGCATGGCCGCCGACTGTCGAGGCTGGCGGTGGTTGGATTGAGATCGATCTTATTCGCACCGATACCGGTCGCTCTGTCCCGATTGCGGCGGCGTCGTTGCGGTTACCGGGGGGAGAGCGGCTTCTTGTGGGGCGCGATGCCACCGGGCAGACGCGATTTGATCGCGCTCTTTGGGATGCTGCGTTGCTGGCGGCTGGCGCGGCGCTGGTGCTGAGCCTCGTGTCCGGATGGCTTTTGACGCGGCTGGTCTTTAGCCGCGTCGGCGAGGTCGCAGATACCGCCCGGACCATCGTTTCGGGCGATTTGACCCGGCGCATTCCCCTGCGCGGGACGGATGATGAGTTTGATCAACTCGCGGGCACATTGAACAACATGCTTGGCCGGATCGAGATGTTGGTGACAAGTCTGCGCACGGCGACGGACAGCCTCGCGCATGATCTGCGAAGCCCATTGACCCGTTTGGGTGAGCACTTGCACCAACTGGAGGATGGAACCCTCCCCGAAGATACGCGCGCAACGGCCGCGCAACGGGCCGAAGCCGAGGTTACTCATATCCTGCGAATTCTAACGGACATGACCGAGATTTCGCGGGCAGAGGCGGGAATCGGGCGCGCTGAGTTCGATCAGGTCGAAATCGATGAACTGCTGCGGGATGCGCATGACCTTTACCACCCGGTGGCCGAGGATGCGGGGATCGCGCTGACCGTATCGGGGACGGCGTCGCCCATCACGGGGCATCGGGCGCTGCTATCCCAGGTTCTGTCAAACCTGATCGAAAACTCTCTGCGTTTCGCCCCTGAAGGCAGCGAGATTGCTTTGCAGGTCACTGACACGGACAAACACGTCAGCATTACCGTTGAAGATCAGGGGCCGGGTGTTCCGGAGGCAGACCTGCGCCGAATTGCCGAGCCCTTTGTAACTGGCGACCAAAGCCGGACGGCGGCGCATTCCGGTCTGGGGCTGGCACTGGCCAGCGCCGTGGCGGGCATGCATGACGGGGCACTTACGCTGGAAAACCGCCTCAACGGGCCGGGATTGCGGGCCACAGTCACGTTGTCGCGCGACGGCTAAAGGTCGATCTCGATAACGCCGTCTGCCTCCGCCGCGCGGCTTTGGCAGAGGATGATCGCGTCGGCGCGCTGGGCCTTGGACAGAACGAAATCCCGATGCTCGACCGCGCCTGACACAAGCCCGCATTTGCACACGCCGCAAATGCCGTCCGAGCATTTGACATCCACATGAACACCATTCTCGGCCAGGACATCTGTGGCGGTCTTGTCGGCGGGGACAAGGAACTCGCGCCCTGACGAGGCGAGTTTTAGAGTGAAGGGGTGGTTTTCGTAGTCGGGCAATTCCGGGACCGAGAAGTATTCCAGATGCCGGGCGTCGTCGGGAAAGCCTTGCCGTGCGGCAGCCGACATAACACCGTCCATGAACCGGTCCGGGCCGCACGTGTAGACGTGCCAGCCGTCTTGATACCCTGCCAGAAGCGCATCCAAATCCGCGCGCGTGCCGGTGTCCGAGATGTGGAGGTGGACGCGATCCGCCCAGGGAAACGCTTCAAGATCAGAGAGATATCCAGCGGTCTTGCGAGACTTTATTGAATAGTGGACTTCAAAATCCGCGCCCTGTGCATAAAGCTCATGCGCCATCGCGATCATCGGCGTGATCCCGATTCCACCACCCATCAGGATGGATTTTGTCGCATCTGTGGCAAGTGGGAAATGGTTGATCGGTTTTGAGATAAAGATCTTCCGCCCTTCGCTGAAGATACGGTGCAGAAGCTTTGATCCTCCGCGCCCCGAATCCTCGCGCAGGACGCCGATTTGATAGACTGATCGGTCGGCGGGGTTTCCCGACATCGAATACTGACGTAGGAATTCTGGCGCGACAACGATGTCGAGATGCGCGCCTGCGGTCCATGCGGGCAGATCAGAACCATCGAGACTTCGAAACTCATACTTTGTGACATCCGGCGTCATGGCTTCGGCCTTTGTCACTTCGACGCGAAGAACCGGGCTGTCGCTATCATCACTATAGACGTGATCCCAAGCCCCGGTTTCCCCTCGTGCCCGGCGGTCCTGATACTCTTCAGCGGTGATCATCGCCTGATAGGCCTCGATCCCAGCCTCGCGATCCATCGGGAACGGGTAGGGATAGGGGTGGGGGGCAAGGGGAGCCGGATAGACGGCGAGCGTCTGATCCTCGTACTTCAGATCGAGGTCCTTTTGCAGGTCGCGAGCGTTGACGGGGTGGCGGGTCGGGCGATAACCGCCATCTTCTTCCAGTTCCAGATCCCACCACCATTTCTTGACCGGGTTCAGACCACCGTTGCCGATCACGTCGTCCAGCTTGGCAAGTGCGGGTGCGGCCTTTGGCAGGTTCATTGCCGCCCAACGGAACGGCTTTTCCGCGAACAGCCCCTCAAGGTTCCAAGGGCAGGTCTTCATGCAGCGTCCGCACATGGCGCCACCGGGTGTAGTGATGCGGTAGGTCGCGCATTTCTGGCTGTCGGATTTCCAGATCTCATAACCGTTGAACATCAACTTCGGTCCGGCCGTGATCGCGCCCGAGGGACATTCGCGGGCGCATTTGTTGCAGCTTTCGCAGAACGTCTGAAGGCCGAAATCGACCGGCTTGTCGTGGGCCAGCGGCATGTCCGTTGTCACGACGCCGGATTTGAGCCGGGGACCAAGGAAGGGATTAAGAATGACCTCGCCAATGCGTGAGACCTCACCCAGCCCCGATAGAAGAAGCAGGGGCGGTTGCAGGACCTCACCATCCAGCACTGTGTGCGCCTTTGCCGAATAACCGAGATTGCGGATCTGCTGGGCCAGAACGCCCCCCAGCAGAGAAAAGCGAAGGTACGCGCGCATGGATTGGGCGACGGATATCCAGTCGTCCCCGCTTGCGCCCTCCATTGTCTCATAGCCTTGGTCAATGATCATGCTGATCGCCTGATCATGCGGCGGGTCGATAGGGGCACCCGTCGCGTCGTGCGAATACCACGACCATTTCGGACAGCGGCTGATCCCAACCGCGTCAACGCCCAGCCAATAGGAGGTTGCCTTGATTGCGTCGGACGCGCGGGTTGGATCAAGTTCCGGTCGGTCCGGGGCCGGTGCGCCGTCCTGCAACAACACGAACGCCCCCAACATCCGGCGCTGCGCACCTGAGGTTGCCGATTTGCGCGCGTAATGCCCGCCCTTGGCGTGGTCCTGAAGGTTTTTGCCCATGTCCCCAAACTGCGCGCGGGCGAACATGTCAGTGCGTTTCGGCACGCGGGCGACGTGCTCTTCGTCGATATAGGTTGTCGGGCTGTCGACGCGTTTGAGAGTCTCAAACGGATGCGCGCCCATGCGGTAATCTCGTTTAGAGAACGGATCGCCGTTCAGCGCTGATTTGCGGAACCCCGCGCCAAGCCACCACGCAGGTCCTTTGGTCTTGAACCAAGGTTGCTCTGCCATCGGCGCAAGCGCCCCATCATGCGCCAGTTCAAAGTCTGTCGTGATCGCGGCAACGCCGAATTCTGTTCCAACGTAGGGGTTTACAAGCTGTTCTTGATCGACCGTGGCAAGGCCCGCCGTCACGGCCGCTTGATTGAGGTCGATGTCTGACGACGTTGCGGAATGCGCTTTTGCGTCCCATCCGAGAAGGCGAATGTAATTGGCCAGGACGACGGCGGTTTCGGTCGCGCGCAGGCAGGAGCGATGCGCTTCCGCCTCGGTGATCCATTCGGTGCCGGGTTCATTGGCGCGCGGCGGACGAGGATGAGCGTAGAGGAAGACAAGAACGTGCGTGTGGCCCGCGATGGTGGATGGCGGGGCCTCCATCGACTCCTTAAGATCGGCCATAATCATGTCGATCCCTGACGCCAGCGTCTTGGTCTGTCGGGTACGCAGATCCTGTGCCAATCGGTCGATATCGGGATTGCGGGTCGGGGTGTCGAGAATGGCAGAGGCGGGCAGCGGGCCGACGCCAACCATGTCCGCGTCCGAGAAATAGCCAAACCCCTTAAGGTGGTTGGATCGCTCAGCGGGGTCGCTAGGGCACTCGGCCCGGGCCTTGTTGACGAACCCGTCGCGGATGGCATCCATCATCGCCTGATATTCGCCCATCGCGTTAATGATGGACGCGGGCGTTTGTGGGTTACGAAAGGACAGGGGCTTTTGCGCCGGCACTTTGGTCAGATCGGGAATCGGGCCGCGCACCAGCCGCTCCATCGGATAGGGGCCAAGATGTACGGGTCTGTTTTTGTCTGAGAAAAAGCGCGTGCCCATGCCCCAAGTCCTAGGGGCAAATCAGGCGCTTCGCCAGCCCCTGCCGGATTTGTCGTTTTTGGAACAGGTTCAGGTCGGTCCCGCAGGGGCGAGGTCTTGGTGGGCAACTAACCTTTCGTCAAACATTTCGAGAGGTCTCAGGGATGAAGTCGCATTACAGGGTCGTTGTCATTGGCGGGGGCGTTGTTGGATGCTCGGTCCTCTACCACCTTGCCAAGTTCGGGTGGAAAGACGTTTGCCTGCTGGAGCGTTCCGTCCTGACGGCAGGGTCAAGTTGGCATGCGGCAGGCGGCGTGCACGCCCTGAATGCGGACCCAAACATGGCGGCACTTCAGGCCTATACCATCGACTTGCTCAGCGAGATTGAGAAAGAGAGCGGCCAGAATATCGGGTTGCACATGACCGGTGGTCTTACGCTGGCAGGGACACCTGAACGCTGGGAGTGGTTGCAAGCCGCGTATCGCGTTTTTCAGTCGATCGGGATTGAAGACTGCCACCTGATGACACCGGAAGAGGCGCAAAAGACCTGTCCAATCATGTCGACCGAGGGTGTTCTGGGCGCGCTTTGGGCAGACCGCGAAGGGTATGTCGACACGACCGGCACCGTTCACGCTTATGCGATTGCCGCGCGGCAGCGGGGCGCAGAATACCACGAGCATACGAAGGTTGAGGAGCTTATCCAAACCGCCGACGGGTGGCAGGTTGTCACCGACAAGGGCACGATCACGTGCGAGCATGTGGTCAACGCTGCCGGGCTTTGGGCCAAGCAGGTGGGGCGCATGGCAGGCGTCGAATTGCCTGTGTCGCCGCTGAAGCACCACTATCTGATCTCGGACACGATCCCGGAACTCGAACAGCTCGACTTCGAAGTGCCGATGACCGTTGACCTTGAGGGGTTCACCTATCTTCGGCAGGACCAGAAGGGTGTCTTGCTGGGCATCTATGAGATCAACCATGAACATTGGGCGATGGACGGCGCGCCGTGGGACTATGGTATGGAGTTGTTCCAGGAGCAGACGGACCGCATCGAAAACGAGCTGATCCTCGGCTTTGAACGCTACCCGGCTTTGCAAGAGGTTGGTGTTAAAACCTGGGTGAACGGCGCGTTCACCTTCTCGCCCGATGGGAACCCGTTGGTCGGACCGGTTCCGGGAATGCGGGGATATTGGTGCGCTTGCGCGGTGATGGCTGGGTTCCTGCAGGGTGGGGGCGTTGGCAAGTCGCTGGCAGAATGGATGATCCATGGCGAGGCCGAAGCCGACGTTTGGTCGATGGACGTCGCGCGCTATGGGACATGGGCGGAAAACAAGGAATACATCCGCCAGACCACGGGTCAGTTTTACTCTCGCAGGTTCGTGATGACCTATCCCAACGAACAACTCCCCGCAGGTCGCCCGCTGAAAATGGCGCCAGCGCATGATGCAATGACGGAGGCCGGGTGCAAGTGGGGCAACAGTTGGGATCTTGAAACCCCGCTTTATTTCGCGCCGAAAGGGTTTGAGGAGACGCCGACGCTCAAACGTTCGAACGCGTTCGACATCGTAGCCGAGGAATGCCGCGTCGCGCGGGAAGAGGTGGGTCTCCTCGATATCTCCGGCTTCTCCCGCTACGAGGTTACGGGACCCAATGCCGAAGCATGGCTGGATCGCCTCATGGCCTCCAAACTGCCCAAACCGGGGCGCGCGCGACTTGCGCCGATGCTGGCGGAGAACGGACGCCTCAAGGGCGACCTGACCGTCTTCAACTGGGGCGACGGGACGTGGTGGATCATGGGATCCTACTATCTCCGCCAATGGCACATGCGGTGGTTCAATGATCATCTCGAAGACGGGGTGCACGTCCGGGATCTCGGCGAGGAGATGTACGGTTTCTCCCTTTCAGGTCCCAACTCTCTGAAGGTGATCGAGAAGGTCACGCATCAGGATGTGGGCGCGCTTCCTTTCATGGGGTGCGGCAACTTTGATATCGGACTTTTGCGCTGCAAGGTCGGGCGCCTCTCGGTTACGGGTGAGCTTGGCTATGAGGTGCATTGCCGGGCAGGGGACCATATCGCCTTGCGGCGGCTTTTGCTTGAAGCCGGGGCGGGCGCGGGGCTCAAAGAGATCGGGTTCAACGCGATGCTGTCGCTCAGGCTGGAGAAGAGCTTTGGCATCTGGTCGGCAGAGTTCACACAGGATCGCACCGCCGCGATGACGGGCATGGATCGCTGGATCGACTGGTCCAAGGACCATTTCATCGGACACGGCGCTGCGCTGGCCGAGAAAGAGGGCAATGGTCCGGGACAGCTTCTGGTGACGCTAGAAGTGGATGCAGAAGATGCAGACGCCAGCGGGTATGAACCGATCTGGCGCGGGACGGACAAAATCGGCTTCGTCACCTCAGGTGGATACGGGCATACGATGGGCAAATCCTATGCCATGGCGCTGATCGATCGCGATGCCGCCGCCGAGGGCACCGATCTGTCGGTGCACGTTGTCGGCGTCGAACGCGCGGCCAAGGTCATTCCCGCATCGCCTTATGACCCCAACGGCGCGGCAATGCGCCCATGACGCAGGTTCCAACACGCGGAGGGCGGCGACGGCGGCGCGACGGCGGTTCAACAACATCCGCGCGCGACGTGAATTACCGAAATCTGGTGAACCCGTTCCCGACGATGAACGCGGTCTCGGATGATGAGGCCGAAAGCATCCACCAGACCGCATTGCGGGTTCTGCAGGAGCTTGGCGTGCGCGTTCTGCTGCCCGAAGCGCGCGAGATCTTCCGGGCGGGCGGTGCCCTCGTCAATGAAGACGATTTGATGGTGCGTATCGGAAGCGACATGGTTGAGGCGGCCTTGGCCTCGGCCCCGCCAGAGATCATGTGCCGGGGCGGGGCGCGCCATCGCGACATCGTGCTCAAAGACCGCGGTCTGGTGTTTCAACCGGGCGCGGGTTGTCCACATGCCACCGACCTTGAGCGCGGGCGGCGACCAGGCAGTGGTGAGGACTACCGCGAGTTGGTGAAGCTCACGCAGGCGTTTGACGTTCTGCACATGGTGCCGCCGCTCGTGGAACCTCAGGATGTGGCCCCGAACGTGCGTTATTACATGATGATGGAAGCGCAGCTTGCGCTGTCGGACAAGTTTCCCTTCGTCTTTTCACGTGGGACGCCTCAGGTGCAGGACAGCTTTGAGATGCTGCGCGACTTCAGAGGCTTGTCCGATGATGAGTTCATGGCCGAGACGCATTGCTACACCATCATCAACACCAACTCGCCGCGCCAGATCGATGTGCCGATGGCGCAAGGGTTGATCGACTTTGCCCGCGCTGGGCAAGTCTCTGTCGTGACGCCGTTCACGCTGATGGGGGCAATGGCGCCCATCACGGTGGCGGGCGCGATGATGCTAAGCCATGCCGAGGCTTTGGCCGCCATCGTTCTGACACAACTGACGCGGCCTGGCGCTCCCGTCACGTATGGCACGTTCACTTCGAACGTCGATATGAAGTCCGGTGCGCCGGCTTTCGGAACGCCTGAGCACTTCAAAGCCTCGCTTCTCGCCGGTCAGTTGGCCCGTCGCGTTGGCTTGCCGTGGCGCTGCGCGAGCGGAAGCGCAGCCAATATCGGCGACGCACAAGCCGCGAATGAGACGCAGTTTGCGCTCTGGGGTTGCCTGTTGGCGGGGTCCACGATCATCGTACATTCGGCCGGGTGGCTCGAAGGGGGTCTGACGATCTCCTATGAAAAGCTGATCACGGACCTCGAAGTGCTCCAGATGGTCGCCGAGATGTGTGTGCCGACCGAGGCGAGCGACGACGCCACCGGCTTTGAGGCCGTGGCTGAAGTCGACCCTGGTGGTCATTTCTTCGCCGCCGGGCAAACCATGGCGCGCTATCAGACTGAGTTTTATGATCCTTTGACCGCCGATTGGTCAAGCTTCGGCACGTGGTCCGAGGCCGGCGCGCGGGATGCCACGACGCGGGCGACAGATATCTGGAAATCCGCGTTGCAGCGTCCCGGCCCGCAGGTTGACGGAGACAGGCTGGACGCGCTTCATGCCTATATCGATCGCCGCACCCAAGAGGGTGGTGCGCCACCTGAAAGCTAAAGGACGCCCTATGACCCAGACCGCAGACGCAATTATCATCGGAACGGGCGTCATTGGTGCTGCCGTCGCTTTTGAAATGGCAAAGGCAGGGTGGAAAACCCTGTCGCTTGATCGCAACGCGCAAGTTGGCCACGGCTCAACTGCCGGGTCCTGCGCCATCATCCGCATGCATTATTCGACCTATGACGGCACTGCGTTCGCATGGGAGGGCTATCACTATTGGCGAGACTGGGCGGAGTATCTTGAGCTTCCTGCTGGAGCGGACTTAGCCAAGTTTCGCGAGGTCGGATGCCTGGTGATGAAAACAGACGCCAACGCGCATCTGTCGCGCCACATGAAGTTCAGCCGAGACCTCGACTGTCCGTTTGAGGAATGGGATCGCGATACGATCTCCTCGCGTCTGCCGGTCTATGATCTGGAGAGCTTTGCGCCCGCGAAACGGCCAGAAGACCCGGGGTTCGGGGAACCGAATGGTTCGCACCTGAATGGGGCGGTGTTCTGGCCGAAAGCGGGTTATGTGACCGATCCCGCCTTGTCCGCTCAAAACCTGATGGATGCTGCTATCGCCAAAGGAGCCAACTTGAAGATGGGGGCGAATGTCGCTGAAATTCTTCAGGAGAATGGACGCGTGACCGGTGTCAGGCTGGCGACGGGGGAAGAACTCCATGCCCCCGTTGTCGTCAACGTTGCCGGGCCGGGATCGGCGCATATCAACACGCTGGCGGGTGTCACCGATGAGATGACGATCGCCACGCGTCCTTTGCGCCAAGAGGTTGTCCATGTCCCGTCACCGCCGGGGTTCGATTTCGAAGCCAACGGCATGATCGTCTCTGACAGCGATATCGGCTGCTATTGTCGGCCAGAGCATGGCAACAACATCCTCGTCGGCTCAGAGGATCCGCCCTGCGATACCCATGACTGGGCGGAGAACGATACCGACTATGATCGCGATTTTACTGAGCAATGGCGAGTTCAGGCGCTGCGTTATGGGCAGCGTGTACCGACATTGGGTATTCCGTCGCGCATGGCGGGGGTGGTCGATCTTTACGACGCGTCGACCGACTGGATCCCGATTTACGACAAAGCTTCTTTGGGTGGCTATTACATGGCCTGCGGCACCAGCGGCAACCAATACAAAAACGCACCCATCGCGGGCAAGATGATGGCCGCATTGATCGACTATTGCGAGGGCGGCGCGAACCACGATGCCAACCCTCTCACCTTCACGCTCCCCTATATCGGGCGTGACATAGATGTCGGTTTTTACTCAAGAAAACGTCCCATCAACGAAGATTCCAGCTTCTCCGTCCTTGGGTGAACGTGCCCCAACTCCATTGATCCAAAAATATCCCGGGGAGTGAGGCGCGCATGCGCCGAGAGGGGCAGCGCCCCTCTTATGATCACAAACCGACTGATTTGGAATAATGGTGGGCGACCCTGGAATCGAACCAGGCATGGGTCTCCCCGGCGGAGTTACAGTCCGCTGCCGCACCTTGCAGCACGTCGCCCGACGCGTCGCGTGGGATAGCCGGGGGGCGTAACCCGTCAACCGCAAAATCCATGGTTTCACAATGCTTGCGTCCCGGACCCGTATTGACTAGCCCACCACACATGAAAAAGCCGAAGTGGGTCATCGAAAAAGAAAAAGCGCGCCGGGCGGATGCGGCGGCGACCGTGTGGCTCTTTGGACTGCACGCGGTGCGCGACGCGTTGATGAACCCGGCACGGGAACGTGTTCGGTTGGTTGTGACCAAAAATGCCGCGGACAAACTGGCAGTTGCCATTGCCGCGTCTGGAATGACGCCAGAGCTTTCTGACCCGCGCAAGTTTGCCGCGCCGCTGGATCCGGGCTCGGTTCACCAGGGGGCCGCGCTTGAGGTCAGACCGCTCGATTGGGGCAAGGTCGAAGACGTGGCAGGATTCGGGCCGGGGCAGGCACCGGTGATGGTGCTTCTTGACCGCGTAACCGATCCACACAATGTCGGTGCAATCTTGCGGTCTGCCGAGGTCTTTGGCGCGCGGGCCGTTGTTGCGCCCATGCGCGAATCCGCGCCGGAAACAGGGGCCTTGGCCAAAACCGCCTCCGGCGCGTTAGAGCGGCAACCCTACATTCGCGTGCGAAACCTCGCCGCCGCGATGGAGCGCTTGCGCGAGATGGGATATCGGCTTTTGGGTCTTGACGGTGAGGCGGACCAAACGCTGTCAGACGCGTTGGGCGCCACTGACGAGCCGATCGCCCTGGTTCTGGGGGCTGAAGGGCCGGGACTTCGCGAGAAAACCAAGGCAACCTGCGACGCGTTGGTCAGAATCGACGCAGCGGGTGAATTTGGATCGCTCAATGTCTCCAATGCGGCCGCAGTCAGCCTATATGCATGTCAGAACCGGTGACGGAGCGACCATGCCGACCCAGAAGATTGCGACTTGTGTCTATTGCGGAACGCGCGCGGCGCTTGTGCTAAAGGGCAAGACCCGTCACGAGCTTTCGTGCAGTTCCTGTGGTGCGCCGCTGCATGATCTTAAAATGCTGCGTCGGGATCACGTGGAAGATCACCACCGCGTTGCCCCAAGCCGTGTGCGTGGCACATATGATCCGGTTCATCACAGTCACAAACCCAAGCGTAAGAACAAAAAGAAGAAGAGCTTTAAGCGAAAATTCTTTGAAGAAGCGTTCGATCTGATCGAAGACATCTTCGACTAAGCGATCACGCGCCGCTGGCGGCTGTTCACGCCTGTGCGAGGTCGGTTTGCAGCGCGGCGGCAATTCTCCATGTTGGGATCAGACGCAAACTTTGATCCGAAACAGGGAGAGGTCCCATGATTGATCGACGCAAATTCCTGATCGCCGCCGCAGCGGCACCGCTCGCCGGTGCATTCGCCCGCCCGGCGCTGGCGATGACCCCTGAAATTTATGCTGAAGGTGGAATCGCGATCGATGGATCGGATACGGTCGCCTATTTCGAAGGCAGAGGGCCCGTTGCCGGATCTGCGGCGCATTCGGTCGATTGGAAAGGCGCGACCTGGCAGTTTGCAAATGCTGCGAACGCCGAGAAGTTTCGCGCCGACCCGGAGGCTTTCGCGCCCCAATACGGCGGTTGGTGTGCTTGGGCGGTGTCGCGGAATTATACCGCGCCGACCGTTCCCCATGCGTGGAGCCTTGTTGATGGCAAGCTCTACCTGAATTTCTCGCGGTCTGTTCAGGCGCGTTGGTCGCTCAATAAATCCGGAAACATCGCTCGGGGTGATGCAAACTGGCCCACGGTTCTCAATGCGTGATCCTTGTGCGGCACGTTTACGCACCGTTCACAAGTTGCTTACATCATCTTTGAAGGCTCGGACGAGCTCCTAAGTAAGATACACGAGGCGCGCGTTCGGAACATGCCGCCTCACTTCACTGTCCCTCGTTCCGTGACTGCGCCCGGGCTTCGTGCTTCGGGCGCTTTTTTTGCGCTCTGGCGGAATGCTGCGCCGGGCCTAGGTTGCCCATTGGCGGGCAGGCAGACAGGGACCCATTTATGATTGCGATCATTGGCGCCGGGATGACTGGGGCAAGTGCTGCTCAGGTCCTGACCGAGGCGGGGGTGGATTTCACGGTCTTTGACAAAAGCCGGGGTTTGGGTGGTCGCTTGGCGACCCGGAGGACGGACAGCTATTCCTTTGATCATGGCGCGCCGGAGATCACGATCGACGACGACGCCTTCCGTTCATGGTTGTTGCAGCACGCAGACGGCGCACTTGAGCAAAATTCATTTCGTCGGGCGGATGGCATGAGTGGTGCTGTGGGCCCCGTATTTGAAGACGTTTCCGTGCATCGGGCAACCCGGATAGTCGCGCTGCGCCGCGATGGTCTGGGCTGGGCGCTTAGTGACGAGGCGGGCCAATGGTTCGGCCCGTTTGAGGCCGTGATCGTTACAATCCCCGCGCCGCAAGCGCAGGCGCTGTGCCCGCCTGAGATGTGTGCAAACGCCTTCGATCAGGTCGTCATGCGCCCGGTCTGGACGCTTTTGGCGGGTGGCACGGTGCCGGATACGATGCTGAATGGGTGCGACGCGCCAAGCGTCATTCCCGGGCGTTCACACGGCAATACAGGTTTGGCCCGGATCTATCATTTTCCGTCGGACTTTTCCGCCCTCCATATCGAACGACACAAGCCCGAGATGGCCCAGACACTTTGGGCGCGCATCGCGCCCGACCTGCCTCAGCCGGACTACCTTGCTGCGCATAAATGGCGTTACGGTCGTGTTGGCATGCCGCTGGGGCGACCGTTCCACGGCACGGCGAAAGAGGGGCTTCTGTTTGGGGGCGACTGGGCTTTAGGCGATAGCGCGGGCCATGCGTGGCGCAGCGGGCAAGCCATGGCAAAGGCGTTGCTTTCACGCTAGGCACCCGGAATGAGTTTTGTACCCGACACTCTCGGCAGCTTTTTTGCGCATGGATTTGATACCGTGATCGACGTTCGTGCGCCGGCCGAGTTTGCAGAAGATCACGTTCCCGGTGCCATCAATTTGCCAGCGCTCACAGATGCAGAACGCGCGCGTGTAGGCACAATCTACAAGCAAGTCAGTCCGTTTTCGGCGCGCAAAATCGGCGCCGCGCTGGTCGCACGGAACGTCGCCGCGCATCTCGACGGTCCGTTGTCTGACAAAGACGGCGGGTGGCGTCCGCTGGTTTATTGCTGGCGCGGGGGCCAAAGGTCGGGGTCCGTGGCCACCATCCTGCGCGAGGTCGGTTGGCGGGTCGAGACTGTTCCCGGTGGGTACAAGACCTATCGTAGCTTGGTGGTTGACCTTTTGCACGTTTCCCCGGTTTCCGCGCGTCTGGTGCTGTTGGATGGTCACACCGGCACGGCCAAGACCGAAGTTTTGGCCCGGCTTTCCGCACTGGGCTGTCAGGTGATTGATCTGGAGGCGCTGGCCCATCATCGCGGATCATACCTTGGCGCCCATATCGATGCGCAACCATCGCAAAAAACGTTTGAGAGTGGATTGGCGCGGGCGCTTTGGGCTTGTGATCCGACACGTCCGATTATCGTTGAAGCCGAAAGCTCAAAGATTGGTGATCTCTTGATCCCAACGAGCTTTTGGAAGTCGATGCTCGACGCCCCGCGGATCAGAATTGACGCGCCGGTTGCCGCACGATCTGAGTACCTGACGCGTGCCTATCGTGACTTGATCGCTGATCCGGACGCTTTGATCGCAGCTCTCGAACGCTTAGTGCCAATTCAGGGCCACGCCCGCGTAAACGACTGGGTTGCGCTGGCGCAGTCGGGCGCGTTTGTAGAACTGGCAAGCGAACTGACCCGCCACCACTATGACCCACGATATGAGGCCGCGGCAAAGGCGCGTGATGTGCGGTACGCGCGAGTTTTTGACTGTAATGCGCTCGATACGAAGACTTTGGATGGTTTGGCGGGCAAAATCGCGGATTGGATCAACGCGCAGTAAGCCCATCAGAGGCGGGACGCATTTCTCCGATCTGCGCCGCGTCGTGACCCATGTCCCGGATGTCCTGCAGAACGGTATCGACCTGTTCTATCGGGATCGCGGCAAGAAAACCCCCAGCGGTCTGTGGATCGAAGAGAAGGTCAGTGCGCGGGCCTTGTGGGCCACCAGAGCAGCCGCGGCCAGATTGTCGGGGTAGAGCGTTGAGCGGATGCCGCGTTCTGCAAGGTGCAGGGCACCGGGATAGATCGGCAACGCCTCCAACCAGATTTCCGCACCGATATTTGAGGCATTGGCCATAGCCGCCAAGTGGCCGGCCAACCCAAAACCGGTCACGTCCGTCAGTGCGGTTGCACTTTGCCCGAGGCGTGCCGCCGCATCCGCTTGGCTCGTGGCCATCGCATCAAGCGCCAGCGCAAGGTCGGGACCACGGCCCTTAAGCGCCATGTCCGCGGCCAGCAAAACGCCCGAGCCCAATGGCCGGGTCAGGATCAGCGCGTCACCCGGTTTTGCGCCCGCCAGCGTTAGCGGCGCGCCCGACAATAACCCGGTGACCGTGTAGCCGATTGTTAGTTCAGCACCCTGCGTCGTGTGACCCCCAACAATCTGAGCCCCCGCGCTTTCAAATGCGCGACCAGCGCTATCCATGATCTCGCTCAGCCATGCCTCCTGCAGGCGCGGGGAGAGGGGCGGCAGGACGATAGAGGTCAGCGCGACCTGCGGGGTCGCACCCATCGCCCAAACGTCGCCCAGGGCATGAAACGCTGCGATCCGTGCCAAAAGGGCGGGGTCATTGGTGAAATCGCGCAAATGGTCGGTGCTGAGAACCTGTCGCGCTGTTCCAACCTTCAGAACGGCGGCGTCATCGCCTGCGGCGGTTTCTACGTCGTCTCGCGGTTGCGGCAAATCAGAGATGGCCGCGTCCAAAGCGACGCGACCAACCTTTGAACCGCAGCCCGCGCAGAGACGTTGGTCAGAGCGGGGATCGCTGGAGGTCATGGCGGGCAAGTCTGAAAGCCGATCCATGAAGCGGCGATCGATACGATCCTTCCATCTCCACAGTGCCGGCCCAGAAGCACGCAATCCCGACCGCAACGCGAGCGCGGACTGTTCGCCCAATGAAACGAGCTTGAGGTAGTCGCGTTGAGGATGGAAGGCACGTCGCGCACGCCCTGTCAGGTCGGCGCGAAGGTTGTGAAACAGAATTGGCGCTGCACGCACAGCAAACACGCCTGCCTTGGGGCGGGGGGCGTGGCTAAGGTCGGCGCAATCGCCGCAGGCATAGATCGCGCCGTGACTGAGCGAGCGCAGGTGCGCATCGACACGAATGAAGCCGTCGTTGATCTTAAGCCCCGTCTCTTGCAGCCATGCCCAAGGTCGCGCGCCAGTGGCTGTGACCGTTAAGGTTGAGGGCAACACTTCGCCGCTCTTCAAAAGGACGCAATCGCGAGTAATTTCAGCGACTTCCGCACCCTCTTTCAAGTCGACGCCTTGAGCATCCAGCGCTCTACGCAGGGTCTGTCTTGCTGCAAGGGGCAACTCGGGCGTTAGGCTGGCGCAATCAATCAACGTCACGGGATGGGCATGGCCCGCCTCACGCATGGCGTAAGCCATCGCCATGGCAAGCTCGGTCCCTCCAAGTCCCGCGCCGATTACGGCGACTGGACCACCGCCAGAGGCAAGAAAGGTCGCCCATTTGTTCGCGTAGGGTCCAAGCGGTTTCGCACCGACACCGAATTCAGAAAATCCCTTTATTTCAGTATTTTCCGAGGTGATCCCAATGTCGATTGAGGCCAGATCAAATGACAACTCGCCGCGCCCCGCGATGGTCAGGCGTTTAGCATCGGCATCAATCGTTGTCACGATTCCGCGGATCAACCGCGCCCCCGCAAAACGCGCCAACCGCATAAGGTCGATATCAAGCTCTGCCCGCTTGTAATGCCCCGCGACGAAACCCGGCAACATCCCCGTGTAAGGCGCTGTTGGAGCGGGATTAATTACGGTCAAGCGAACACCGGGCAACGGGTCCATGCCCCACTTGCGCAGGACCAGTGCATGCGTGTGCCCCCCGCCAATCAGCACCACTTCGCGCGTGATCGGGAGCGGCAGAGGCATCACGGCGCGCACCATGTCCCGGCAAAACCATCCGCGCGATCAAAGCGGGCGCGGCGGTGGCATGTCGGGTCCAGCACCAATGTGTCGATACCGGTGATGCGGGCCTGAACGGGGGCAAAATTCTCAATCGCAGGGGCTTGGCTGACGGCCTCGGGCGATGGCACGGGATGTCCGGGCGGGGGCTGGCTGCCATATCCGCGCTGTGATCCTTCCGGAACGCGTGCCCAACGGTCGGCGCGATCCTCTATCACGTGCAAAGTCGCGTTCAGGCGCACTTGGAACTGCGCCTCTGCATCCCAAAAAAGAAGCGTCGCGCGGGGCTCGGTGGTCAATTCCGCAAGTTTTTTGCTGCGCGTGTCGGTGTGAAATTCCAGCGTTCCAGCGTCTCGGTCAGCCCCCCGAAGCACGACGATGCGTGCCGCGCCACCCCCGTCCTGCGCCTGCGTGGCGAGCGTCAGAAAACGCGCGGCATTTCTGCCCTCTTTGATCAGCGCATCAGCGATCCGGGACCAGACGGCGGCGTACGTTCCCGCCAATGTCTGGAAGTCGTCGTTAGTCATATCCCGTCATCTCCAGATATCCGCGCCCGGTATGCGAGCCGTCGAACATGACAGGACCTTCCCAATAGGGAAAGCGCGTGTCCATCCACGACTGCGTGTTCAGAGCACTCAGCGTGACGTCGACTCCGCGCTCGGGCAGCGTCACGCGCCAGGTCGTGGGCACCTCGCGTCCTGCAACGCGCGTGCGTTCCAGCGCAGCGGCACTGAGCGCGCCATTTGGCAGGGGGGTCGGCGTGCCATCAGCGGCGATCCAAGTGGCCGAGGTATAATCGGCGTTCACGCTGTCGCGCAGGACAAAGCCCATCATCTTGTCGCCGCTATCAAAATGCAGCGAGAACCAGTCCCAACCGGTTTGGCTGTCGCTCAAGGGCTGCGAGGACCATTCGCGGTCTAGCCAAGCCTGACCGGTCACCTCAACGGGCCCATCTGGGAGGTCAAGTGTGCCGGAGACCGTATAGAACGGTTGAGAGTAGTAATAGCTCGCCTGACCCTCGGCAGATTTCACCGAATACCCGTTTCGGCCTTGGGGCACGAAGTCCGTGTCGCTGGACAGGGTCAACTGATAGCCAAAGTCTTCGCCTTGCGCGGAAAGGTCCACGGCCATGAGCGTGTCGCCCGACATGTTCCATTCGTCAATCCAGGCCGAGAATGGCTCGACGGTCACGCCGGCCTGACCGATCCCGCCACGGGCCAGCCTTTCGGCCACGAAATGGGCGTCCGGGGTCGTCACCGCCGCATGCCCCATCCAAAGCTGCGGACTGTCCCAGCCCTCGCGTTCTTGGGGTTCAAGGGCGGTTCGAAACAGCGTCCACTGAATGCCATAGTCCGTGTCGTCAGGACCTTTGAGGTTCGCCGTCACATACCACCACTCGATGCGATAGTCGGGGTGCGGACCGTGGTCGCGCGGGAAATCGAATGAGGTGCCTTTCTCGGGTATCGCAAACCCTTCCGCCTCGGTCCCGAGCCCGGCAAACCCTTGCGACAGTGATTGAGTGGCCCAAAGGCAAGTTAGGCCAAGTGTTACAAGACGTCTAACGTTCATGGGCCAATACCTGAACCAAGGCGGCAGGGGGCATCCGAGCAAGCCGCAGGGCGGGCCAGAATGCCGCGGCAGCGGCCGCTAGCACGGCCAGCAGGCCCAATGTGATCCACTGTTCGGGGAAAATGTGCATCGGAAGCTTCCATCCAAAGGCCTCGACGTTGATCACGTCCAGCAACACCCAAGCCAGCAAAAGCCCGGCAGGGATTGCCAGGGCAAAGGTCAAAAGCGCCAACAGGACGGCGCGGAGCAATTCAAGCCGCGCGAGCGCCCCGCGCGACAGCCCCATGGCCCAAACGGGTGCCATCTGGGGCAGTCGCATGGTTGCCAGCGTCAGAAGGCTGGTCAGGATCGCGACGCCAGCGACAGACAGGGTCAGGACATTTAACGCCGCGGTTACTGCGAATGTGCGCTCGAAGACCTCTAGAGAAACCGCTTTGATTGCGCGTTGGTCGATGATCTGATCCTGGGGCAGGCCAAAGTCTTCGATGAGCGAGGTCGTTAGACCGTCTACTTGATCGGGCGCAATTCGGATCCCGTATTGCAGGCGTTCAACCTCAGGGTAGAGTTCGGTCAGAAGCGGGACCGCAATTAGCACCTGTGCGATCGGGTTACCGTAATCGCTATAGACGCCAGCAACCTCAATCGCACCGCCGCGTTCAAGCGTAACGCTGTCCCCTGGCGCCAAACCTGCCCGGCGTGAAAGCTGTTCGTTGATCAACGCCCCGCTGCCGTCCGCGACGCGCTCCCAAACGTCGGGCAGGGCGGATAACATCGGCCAGTTGTCGCGGTAAGTTGGATGATCTGCGACGCTATAGATCTCGGCGGTTTGTCCCTCTGCACTGCTGTCGACGTGCCAAATCGGCAAAACCGCATTTGCGCGCGGCCCAAGCCACGTGAGAAGCTGTTCAGCCTGCGCACTGTCGGCAGCCTGCACGTACAGCTCTGATGCCAGGCGCTGATCCAGCCAGCCCGTAAAGGTCAGTCGAAAGCTCGACACCATGGTGCCCACGCCAATATTCGCCGCCAATGCTAGTAACAGCGCCATCAGCGCCAATGACAATCCGGGAAGCTGTTGCCGTGTATCCGCCAGGAACCATTCCGAGATCGGGTTGCCACGCACCAAGGGTGCACAAATGTGCAGGCACGCAGCGAGGAAGGAGGGCAGGGCAAGTGCCGCCGCCAGAAGCAGCGCGCCAAGCAGCACGAACCCCGCCACAAGCCCGGAGAAGGCCAGTGCGGCCACAAGCGCGACCACGGCCAATCCGGCCGACCCGACAAGCTGCAACAGCCGCGCCCGCGCGGACGCGCGTGCCCAGGCACGGGGTTGGGCAGGGGCGAGCGGGGATAGGCGTGAGAGCTTCCACAAGCTTCCTGCAGCCGCGATGGCCGTTCCTGCAAGCGACACGGCAAGTCCACCCAGCCACCACGCAGGATCAATGCTCAGCGCCCCTTCCAGCGTCGCACCATAAAGCCCGCGCAGGGTCGCCGCCACATCTGGCAACAGGGCCGCGGCGATGACATAGCCCAAAGCGATCCCCAAAATGCCTGAGATGAGCGCGATAATGGCCATCTCTAGTGCGGCAAGTGCCACGACACGACGTGCCGGAACCCCGAGCGCCCGCAACGTGCGAAACATCGTGCGCCGCTGTTCAAAGGCGAGCCCGACTGCCGCGTGGACGATCAAAAGCCCCACGGCAAATGAAAGCAGACCAAAGGCCGTAAGGTTGAGGTGGAAACTATCGGTGAGCCGGGCCAAATCGGCCTGAGTCTCGGGCGCAACTTCCGCAAGATCCGGCGCGATCTCTGCCAGCGCGAGCCGGGTGCGCGGTTGATCCTCCAGAACGATGAGTGAGGTGATTGCGCCCGGTTGATCCAGTAGACGTTGCGCGACCCCGATATCGGCAAAGGCTATTCCCGGCGCGAGATCATCGAGCGCAACCACGGACGCACCCGAAAGAGCGCCGAGCCGCGCCGCCGTCGCCGGAGCGGCCAGCAGCACGGCCTCCGCTCCAAAGAAGCCTTCGGTTTCTCCAGCCAGTACGGCGGCGGCAGCGCGCGCGTCTGCTGGTGCCGACAATGGATCCAGTCCAATCAGGCGAACACGCCCGCCCTCTCCGCTGATCCAGCCTTCAAGAATCGGGCTTACCTGCCACCCAGCGCGGCGCAGCGTGACAAAGTCAGCATCGCTCAAAATCTGGCCGGCGCGGTGTTCCAGGCGCGTTTCTCCTCCGCCGCCAAGCGCGGTCGCGGCGTCGGCGTAGCTTTTGCGTGCTTCGGTGTTAATGGCCTGAACCCCGGTCCAAAGAGCAGTAGCCAGCGCCAGCCCCAGAACGAGCGCAATGGCCTGCATCGGCTGCTTGCGCCAATGCGACAGAAGCGCGGATAGCGCGACGCGCGTCATGATAGGGTGCCGTGGGACAGGTGCGCGCGGCGCGACAGGCGCGCGGCCAGTTGGGTGGAATGCGTCACCATCAAAAGGGCGGCACCGGCGACGTCGCTCAGTTCAAGCATCAGATCGAGCACACGCAGCGACGTGTCTTCATCGAGGTTGCCCGTCGGCTCATCCGCCAGCAACACCGCGGGGCGCAGCGCCAGCGTGCGCCCGATGGCCACGCGTTGCTGTTGTCCGCCCGAAAGCTGTTCGGGGTATTTCGCAATTTGATCGGTCAGCCCAAGCCGTTCTGTCAGATCGGCTGTCCAAGCGGCGTCATAGTCCCCAGCCAGTCGTGCCTGAAACGCGATGTTGTCGCCAACATTGAGTGAAGGAATAAGGTTAAACTGTTGAAATACAATCCCGATCGTGCCGCGTCGAAGGGCGGCACAACCCGCGTCATCAAGACCTGAAAGTTCGGTTCCGGCGACATTTACGCTGCCGCTATCGAAGGGTTCCAAACCGGATAAGACGGCGAGCAGGGTCGATTTACCTGATCCGCTTTCACCTGTCAGCGCCAGCGTTTCGCCCGCGGCCAGCGAGAATGAGACGCCACCCAGAACCTCAATTCGCCCATCGGCGCTTGCGTAGCTTTTGACCAGACTGTCAACATGCAAACTCATGCACCGCTACTTAGCAGCCAAGGCGAAGCTGCCTAGGTTCAATCGACGGTCAAGCCGCTTGGAACGGTGTCGGGCCGCCCCAAGGGTCGATCTGCCGCAGTCTCTCCGGTCAGAGCATTGAGAAACGCGACAAGATCGGCGATTTCGTCGTCAGTGCGGGGAGGAAGCGAGATTTCGATCGCGGCGGCCTGCCGTGCCATCTCGCGCGCGTCCGCACGAACAATGGCGTCGATCGGCTCGAGCCACGGCGCGTTTGTCAGTGTTGCCACCTCGAGCGACCACGCATCGCGCGACCCCACGGGGTCAAGGTGATGGCGCACCATGGCCTCCAGCGTTGGGTAAGCGCCGTTGTGCCCATAGGGCGCCGTCAGCGCCACATTGCGCAGCATCGGCGTGCGGAACCGGTAGGCATCGTCCAGATCATCGCTTTTGCCCATGCGACCCACGTCACGCGCAATATCCTCGAATTTGCGTGTTCGCCCTGGACCAAACGGGGGGAGACCCAGTGCGTGAAATCCCTGATCGCTCAGGAGGGGTCCGGCATGGCACCCCGAACATCCAGCTTCCCCAAAAAACAGCGTCATACCCCGATGCTGCGCCTCGGTCAGAGCTGAAGTATCGCCTTGAAGATACTGATCTAAAGGGCTGTCATAATTGCGAAATTCGGTACCGATGAAAGCCCCGATCGCATTGCCGAGGTCAACGATCGTAATGTCTTCCGCCGCGTCGATATGGTCGAACGCCGCAATAAACATGTCGGCATACTCATCTATCCCGGCCACCCGCGCGGTCAGCAAGGGCCACGCCATATCGATCCGTTCGTCCAATGCGCTGGAGATGTCGTTTTCGCGGCGGTTCCCCGCCATTTCAAACTGTGCGGTCAGCGGGAAGAGCGCCTGTGCGGACAACATGGAATCGAGCCCCTGCGGCAGCCATTCCTCGGCCGGGCTGTCAAACCCGTTGCCATAGATGTCGGACACTTCAAGACGGCCGTCATGGAACATCACGCGCACGTCCTTAGCGCCCAGGTTCCACAGCCCCGGCGCATTCCGCGGCACACGTTTTCGGACGAGGCTGTCACCGGACCCGGCAGTCCGCTCTGGCCCAAGCCCGACGCCGCCTTCACCAATCCCTAGGCTCAGCCGGTCAGTCGAGCCCAAATCGTGATGGTGGCAAGTTCCACAGGAAATATTGCGGTTTCCCGAAAGGATTTTGTCGTAAAACAGCAACTGGCCAATCTCGGCTTTCGCAGGGTCAAAGGATATGAAATCCTCGTCGCCAAGGGGGCGGGGCAAATCAGCCGCGAAAGCAGGCGCCGCAAGTCCCATGCAAAGGAGGATCACATGCGCTGGATGTTTCTTGTTGCGGTTCTGGCCGCCGGACCAGCGACGGCGAACGTCATTGAAGAGGGTCGCGATCTGATGGAGGCGGGCCGTTTTGAAGAGGCGATGGAGACCTTTTGGCCCGCCGCGCGATCCGGGAATGCCGACGCTGAAGAGTTGATCGGCGTCATGTATGCGTTGGGTCTGGGCGTCGAACAGGATTACGAACGCGCGTTTGAATGGTACTTGCGTTCGTCGATGAAGGGGCATCCCGGCGCGCAATCGGGTATCGGTTGGTACTATGAGGTCGGTCTCGGCATGCCCGCACCCGATCTCGTCCGCGCCTATATGTGGTACACGCTGAGCGCCATTGGCGGCGATCCTGATGCCGCGATCTCGCTGGAAGAGGTCCAAAAGAAGATGTCGCCCGAACAGATTGAAAAAGCGCATGAATTGGTCGCCGATTACAAGGTCTGGATGTATCCGTTCAGGTAGGTTGCGACAGGTGTTTGGCCGGATCAAGTGGAACTCGTGTCCCGGGCCTTGATTGTCGCAGGTGGATTGGTTTGATGGGCTTGATTGCGCTGCCATTTTGAGGATTTCGACCGATGTCACAGGACCATGTTTCCATTAATCGCGACATCTGGAACGCGGATGCCGGGAACTGGGTCGAAGGGGGCGAATGGCTTTGGTCGCTCAAAGACCCGGTTTGGGGCATCTACAACCTTCCCGAAGCCGAGCATGCCTTGTTGCCGAGGGACATGACCGGGATGGACGCCGTCGAGCTTGGCTGTGGGACAGGATATGTGTCTGCCTGGATGCACAGGCGAGGTGCCACGGTCACTGCACTCGATGTTTCAACCGAGCAACTTGCCACAGTGCGACGGCGGGCAGAGGCGCAAGGGGCGCAAATCACGTTTCTTGAGGCCAACGCCGAAGCGACCGGATTGCCCGACGCAGCGTTTGATTTCGCGATCTCCGAATATGGCGCGGCGATCTGGTGCCGCCCTGAGGTATGGCTGCGTGAGGCGTGGCGGCTGCTGCGCCCGGGCGGACGGCTGGTATTCCTCGGAAATCACCCGATCCTGAACATCTGCCAACCGATGAATGGCGCCCCGGCCGAATTTAGCCTGCATCGACCCTATCGCGGGATGTGGGGCGCGGACTGGACTGAGGTTGAAATCGATCCCAGCGGCGTCTGTATCAATCTGACGATCTCGGGCTGGATGGACCTGTTCCGCAAGATTGGGTTCACGGTGGAACGGTTTCAGGAACTCTATGCGCCGGCCTCACAAATCGAAATGCGGGCGTGGATCCCCGCCGAATGGGCCAAAGATTATCCGGCGGAGCATGTCTGGCATCTGATCAAGCCGTGATTTAGCCGGTTACCGGCTTTGCGAACCGCTTCAGCTCCCCGGTTTCAGGGTCCTTGATCGGTTCGACCGAGTACTGACAAACATAGGCCCGGCGCGGGTTCGGGGTGGTGTTCGCGCCCGAACGGTGCAGCGTCAGCGACGAAAACGCTACGACGGTTCCGGCCTTGCAGGTCATTGGAATGCCTGACTCGTCTCCAAAATAGCCGTTCAGCTCATTCGTCTCGTCCTGCCATTCATGGGGATCGAGGTCTGGTTTGGCATCAAGATCACGGGGGAGGAGATAGACGCACCCGTTTTCCTCCGTCGCATCGTCCAAAGCGATCCAGACCGACAGATAGGGCGTGTGGTCATAGCCCACATACGCGCCATCCTGATGCCAGGCAAAGCTTGCGCCTTTGCCCGCGCCCTTAACCACGAACTGCTCGTTGAACAGCATCGCAGGTTGTTCAAGGCAGCCTTGCGTGATGCGATCGATCAGGGGCCCAAGAAGAAACGCTTCGACTGCGGGAAACTCTTCGTGCCGGTGGGCCAGAAACCGTCGCGCGGCCCCCAACCCGATTTTGTGCCGGCCATTGCCGCCATCATCGATTGGCTCATCGAGAAGCGTCTGGCACGCCGCGCGCAGGACGTTCAATTCGTCCTCGGACAATGCGTTCTCAAAAACCGCGTACCCTTGCGATCGAAATCCTGTTTGCGTGTCCAGCATAGTGTTCCTCCCTGAGCCTCCTTTTGCGAATACCGGCGAAAAACGTGCTCGTCCTTGCAATGAATGTCCAGTACATTGCATAAATGGTCGATTTGACGGCACATCCGCTGATTCAGGACGAACCTGGTGGCCGCTGCTGGAGACGCGGCGAGAGGCGCCACTACGGGCGCGCGGCTGAGGCACACCGGGAACTTGTCGTTTTGCTCGGTCTTTCCGATCGCGCGCAATACCTGATCGACGGCACGGTCGTTCCGCTCCGTCGCGGGACTTTGCTTTTCGCGCTTGCCGGGCAGTCCCATGTCCTGCTGTCCGATACGAGTGGGTTCGACATGTGGGTGTTTTTGATCTCGGGCCGCATCCTGACAGAGGATCGGCGGCAAGACCCTGAATTCCCACCACTGCACGTGGATGACCGAGGCGCGGTTGATGCACGCCGTGTCTCTGAGGCCGGAGTGATCGCGCTTGATGCCGCTGCGCAGTTTGCGCGGCACGCAGCCCCCGGACCGGCACGGGACGCTTTGCGTTATTGGCTTACCCTTGCATGGTCGCACTGGACGGCCGCAGATGCTGCCGCACTATCCCGCGTTCATCCGGCGGTGGACCGGGCCGCCCATGTCCTACGCCGCGCGCCCGAGCTGTCGTTGTCCGACGTGGCCGATCAATCGGGATTAAGTGCGGGCCGGTTGAGCAAACTCTTCGCCGCCCAGACGGGGCAGGGGTTTGCTGAGTTTCGCACCGAATGTCGCCTCGCGCGGGTTGAAGAATTGCTGCGTGATGGTCGCGCACGCTCACTCACCGAAGCAGCACTTGAAGCGGGTTATGGCAGCTATTCGCAATTCTTTCGCGATTACACACGGCGCATTGGGCAAAGCCCGCGTGAGTTGTTGCGCGAATAATCGCGTCGGGCGACAGTGAGGTCATGAAAACGATCCTTGCACATCTTGATGACGTCGGCTGTTCCCCGGGTTCAGTCCGAGCATGGCAGGCGCTGCGACGCGCGGGCGTTGTCCGGTCGGCCTCTGTCATGGTGCCATGCCCTTGGTATCCGATGGCTCGCGACGACTGGCAGGAGGCCGGACAGGTGGATGTCGGTGTCCATATCACCCTGACATCAGAGTGGGAGGCGTATCGCTGGCGTCCGATGGTCGGGACAAAGGGTGGTCTGACTGATAGTGATGGGTTCTTTCACAGTCGTCCAAATGCCGTTTTGCAGAATGCCGATCGAAGCGCCGTTGCAGATGAGATTGCTGCCCAGATCGAGCGCGTCCTCGCCGATGGGGTAAAACCCACACATCTGGACGCGCATATGGGCACCGCGCTGCTCGCCCCCTTTGTCTGGGACTTGATGGAGGCCGGCGCGCGTCACGACATTCCCGTTCTTTGCTGTCTGGAGCTTGCAGATCTGGCGGGGACCTTGGGGCTTGTGGGCTATGATCCCGGATATCTGACCGAGGTGGCAGCAGAGTGCCGTCATCGCGGGTGGCCCGTCTTTGATCGGTTCATGATGGGCTTTTGCCCCGACGATCAGGCGATGGGACCGTTCCTGAACGGGCTTTTGGACGAGATCGGAGATGGGCTGATCTACTATGCGCTGCACGCGGATACGTCGGAGGGCTTTGCGGATTTTGCCCAGCATCACGAAGCGCCGCGCCGGAAGGAATTTGAGCTGTTCGCTGAACCCGGCGCACGGACCCATTTCTATGCCGCCAAGGCGCGTTTGGTGAACTGGACCGACTTGGCATAAAAAAGGCCCCGGATGTCTCCGGAGCCTTTCTTTTCGATCTGAAACAGATCTTATTCGGACGCCATCGAGTTCAGGCCGTCAATCTTGGCTTCGGCATCAGCCGCGGCAGCGACCAGTGCGTCATAGACTTCCTGACCACCGTCGATGTTGGCGTTGAACCACTCATAGACCGGTGCCGCAGCGTCTTTGAATGCCGCCTTCTCTTCTGGTGTCGGCACATAGATGGTGCCGCCACCAGCGGTGAAGTCCTGATAAGCTTGGATCGACTTACGCTTTGGCGAGGCGAACGTGGCTTGCTGCAGTGCGTAGAAGCCGTCGTTGACAACTTTCTGCATGTCCGCAGGCAGACCCGAGAAGCTCTCGTTGTTCATCCACCACAGCGCGCCCATGTAGGCGTGACCATCAAGCGTGATGTACTGCAGACCAGCATCTGGGAACTTCATGCCCATGATGTCGGTGATGCCGTTCTTGGAACCTTCAACAACGCCGGTCTGGAACGAAGTGAAGAGTTCTGGCCATGGGATCGGGGTAGGCGATGCGCCGAGCGCTTTAACCAGTTCCTGCGGCAGGTCAGCCACAACGGTCCGGATCTTCAGGCCTTCCATGTCGGCAGGCGACTGAACGGTTTTTTGCGTGTTCGCAAAGTTCCGCCATCCGCCGGTGTTGCCGATAGTCATCAAGCGCAGCGCGCCGCCGGAATCTTCCATGATCTTCTGACGCAGCACGTTGGTGAACTCACCCCGCAGCACGTCTTCGGCCACACGGTCGTCGCGCAGCAGGTAGGGCAGGTCGAACACCTGAATGTAAGGGAATGCGCCAGCCGCACCGCCCGATGTCGTCATCGAGATGTCGATGTTGCCGTCGGCCACGCCCTGAAGACACTCGGTGCCGTTGCCGCACAGCTGCGTGCCTGCAAAGACTTCGATCTCGATCGCGCCGTTCGACGCGGCTTCGACGTAGTCCTTGAAGACGAGCATGCCGTCATAGTCTTCGTCGTTCACGTTGGCCCCAATCTGCATGCGCAGCTTGTGGTCCTGCGCAGACGCGGCCAGAGGCGCGCCCACGAGAAGCGTCGCAATCATCAGCGACTTGGTTACACCTTTCAGCATTAAAGTACCTCCCTATAGGTTAATTTGCTGGTGTGCATTCGGCGAACCCGGTCAGGCACGGGATCGTCATGGAGATTGCCGGAATATACGTGATCAGGAAAATCACAAATATCTCGACGGCAAGGAATGGCAGGATCGCCTTGGCGATCGTTTCGACCCTTTCCCCTGATACGGATGAGGCCACGAATAACACGAGCCCCATGGGTGGCGTCGCCAGACCGACGGTCAGGTTCACGCTCATGATGATGGCGAAGTGAACGGGGTGAACGCCAAGGTCGACAAAGATCGGCCCAAGGATTGGCCCGAGGATGATGATCGCCGGACCCGCATCAAGGAACATCCCCACCACGAACAACAGCACGTTGATCAGGAACAACAGGATCAACGGGTTCTCACTTAGGCTAAGGATGTAGTCCGCCAGGATTTGCGGCGCATAGGACAGAGAGACCACCGTCTTGAACGCAATCGCCGCACCAACGAGCAGCAGCACAACTGCGGATGTCATGGCGGCGCGGGTCAGAACCTCTGGCAGATCCTTGATGGTCATCGACCGCAGTACAAAGAAGGCGACAATTACCGCATAGAACACAGCAACCGCCGCAGCCTCAGTGGGGGGTGAAGACACCGGCCAGAATACCGCCAAGGATCAGGATCGGGGTTTGCAAAGGCACCACGGCCTTTTTGCAAACAATGCGGAAATCCGGATCAACCCGACCGCGCAGCCAGTAAAGCAGCCCATGCGCGATCGCCAACCAGAAGATGAAGGTCACGATGCCCGGCACGGGAAGTTCCATGAACCCGTTGCCAATGGCCCAAAGCAGACCGCCAAGGTTCAGACGCAGCAGGATGAACGAAAAGACGCTTTCGACGCCGTCGATGGTCTCGCCTTTGCGCACGACGCGTTCGGCTTTGGGCAGGTTGTACCTGTCCGCCATCAAACGGATCATCAGCATCAGCCCAACACCCACCAGAACACCCGGCACGATACCGGCGAGGAAAAGCGCGGCCACGCTTTCGCCCATGACGAACGCGTAGATGATCATGATGCCTGAGGGCGGGATGATTGGGCCGATGACCGAACTGGCGGCGGTAATCGCGGCGGCGAAGCGGCGGGTATAGCCTTGCTTCTCCATCGCGGGCACCAGCATGGACCCGAGCGCAGACGTATCCGCCACAGCAGACCCCGAAAGACCCGCAAACAGGATCGACGACAGCACGTTCACATGCGCCAGACCACCCCGCAGGTGACCCATAAGGGCTTGTGAAAACTCAACAAGGCGGATGGTGATGCCGCCCCGGTTCATCATCTCGCCTGCGAGCATGAAGAATGGGATCGCCATCAGCGGAAAGCTGTCCATCCCGTTGTAAACATTGCGGTAAAGAAGCGCGATCTCGCGATCCATCCCGGACATCCACAGAAGGATACCGGGCGCGGCCAGCAGCGCGAAGAACACGGGAAGACCGAGAACGAGGAAGAAAAGAAATGCGGGAAGGAACCAAATCAGCATTTATTCAGCCCCGACCGTATCGCCCGGAATGGGCCGCAACTGATCTTCGCCGCCAAGGATCGTGACCAGAGTGCGCAAGATCAGTTCGATGTTCACAATCAGCATCCCGACGACCGCCACAAAGAGCGAGGCGAACATCCAGGATTTCGGTATTCGGTACCACTCATCAAAACTGAGCGAGAGCGGCAGATAAAGCGACGCGGTGTTAAACCGCCCGCCAAAGCCTGTGATCTCGTCCCAGCCCAAGGGAACCGCGATGATCAGGATGCCGAGGGAGATCAACAACAGCAGCAGCGTCAGCACTGCACCCGCGCGTTTGGGAAGCGCTTGGACCACAATATCAATCGCGACAAACCCGCCCCGGCGGAAGGCAATCGGGGCCATGAAACCGGTCATCCACAGCATGAAAAACCGTGCCGCCTCATCCGGCCAGGGCAGTGCGTTGTTCAGCACATACCGGAAAAAGACCTGTGTCAGGATCGTGATAACCATCAGGCCCACCAAAACGATCGAAATCCACCGGCCAATGACGCCGGTGATGTCGTTGAAGACCTGGAAGGGCAATATAAGCCCTTTCAGCAGCGCTATCATGCGCATCCTCCCTGTCGGCCCGTTTTCCTGGGCCTTGTTGATTTACCTTCGGCTCTTACGGCCGTTCTGTAAAGCGTCCGAACGCGCCGGACGAAAAAACTAATGGATCGCCGTCGCGGGCAGTAACTGACAAAACCCGCCCGACAATAATCGTATGATCGCCACCGTCATGGGCAGCGTGCGTGGCGCAGTCAAAGCGCGCGAGGCATCCGTTCAGGACCGGCACGCCACGTTCATCGCGCTCCCAATCGAGCCCGTCAAAGGTCGCGCCTTCACGTGCAAAGGCGCCGCAATGCGACTGTTGCTCGGATCCCAGAATGTGAATGGCAAAGTGCTTGGCGCCCACGAAGGACTGGTAACGCCGGGACGATTTTGCGGGGCACCACAACACCAGCGGCGGATCCAGCGAGACTGAGCTAAAGCTGTTTGCGGTAATTCCCACGGGGCCGTTGGTGCCTTCTGCGGTCACGACCGTGACGCCCGTCGCAAACCGCCCAAATGCATTGCGCAGCGCGCGTCCGGTCTCAGCGCTTGGAACAAAGCTGGTGGTCATCACGCCTCCGTCTGGCATATCAGGGCACCTCATGCCCGAGCGCAGCAGTGTAGAGCTCGAACCATGTCTGTCGATCCATATCGACCTTGAACGCGTCCGAGAACCCCTTGATCCGGCTCAGATTGTTGGTACCCATCACGGGAATTATGCGCGCCGGGTGAGCAAGGAGCCACGCAACCGCCACGGCAGCCCGATCCACGCCCGTCTCGCCTGCGATCCGGTCCATGACTGCGGCCAGCTCGGTACCTTGCGCGGTCATCAGCGCGCCACCACCGAGTGGCGACCATGCCATCGGCGGGACTTTGCGCTCTTGAAGATAGGCCACGTCGCCGTTGGTGAAACCGTCAACCGCCCCAAGGCTCAACTCAATCTGGTTCGTCACAAGCTGCTGGTCGAGTGCGGATTGCAGCAGCGTCCAATCATGCAGCTTGAAGTTGGACACGCCCACTGTGCGAACCTTGCCCGACTTGACGACGCTCTCCAGCCCGCGCGCGGTATCTTCGTGATCCATCATGGGGTCGGGACGGTGAACAAGCAGAAGGTCGATTTTGTCGATATTCATCAGCCGAAGCGAGTGATCGACCGATGCCTCAATGTGCGCCGCCGACGTATCGTAGTACTTGACCCGCGCATCCGAATAGCGGCCCGCTGGCGCGACGATGTCGCACTTCGTGACAATCTCCACCTTGTCCTTCAGGTGGGGCGCGGCCTTGAACGCGTTGCCCAGAACCTCTTCCGCCTCATAGCCACCATAGATGTCGGCCTGATCCAGCGTTGTGATCCCTTGCTCAAGGCAGGCCTCAATCTTGGCCTGCACATGTGCGGGCGAGGTATCGGTGTCATCGCTCAGGCGCCACATGCCATAGACGATGCGGCTCATCTCAAGCCCGTATTGCAGTTTGACCCGTTCCATCAGACGCGTTCTCCTACGCCGAGCGGCGTTGCAGGGGTTTCAGCCGGGATACGGCCATATTCGTGGGGCAGGGAGCATGTCTTGAGCTGTGGCAAGACCTTTTCGCCGAAGTGTTTGCATTCGTCGATGTGTGGATAGCCCGAGAAAATAAAGGCGCGGATGCCCATCTTTTTGTATTCTTCGATCTCGCTCAACACTTGGTCAGCCGAACCAACAAGCGCCGCGCCGCAGCCTGAACGCGCCCGACCCACGCCGGTCCAAAGGTGGGGCTCCACGTAACCGAACTTGTCCGCCAATTCGCGCGCCTTGGCCTGATGCGCCACGCCAAGCGAAATCGAGTCATGCGCCCGGTCGCGGATCAGCTGGCCGTATTCGTCGTCCAGCTTTGAGACGAGGTATTCGGCGTACTCCTTTGCTTCCGCTTCGGTGTCGCGGACGATCATGTGCACACGCAAGCCATAGTCCAGCGTGCGGCCATATTCGGCGGCACGCTCATTCACGGCGGTCATGCGGGCTTTGATGTTCTCTTTGGGCTCCGGCCACATCAGGTAAACGTCGCAATGCTGTGCACAAAGCTCGATCGCGGCGGGGGAGTAGCCGCCGAAATACATCAGCGGCCCGCCGTTCTGCTGATAAGGCGTCGCGGGGCCCGTGGGCACGCCGCTGAACTGATAGACCTGACCGTCATAGTTGATCTCATCCTGCGTCCAGGCTTGGCGAAGGATCTCAACCACCTCGCGCGACCGCTGATAGCGATAGGCGCTTTCAGCCACTTCGCCGGGGAAGTCGGACGAGATGATGTTGATCGTCAAACGGCCTTTGAGCATGTGGTCGAGCGTCGCGATGGTGCGCGCCAGCATGATCGGCTGCATCTCACCACAGCGCACGGCGGCGAGCATGTTGATCTTGTCGGTAAGCGGTGCACAGCCCGCCACAAAGCTCAGCGTATCCTGACCCACCTGATACGACGACGGGCAAAGGATGTTCCGGAAGCCCTGATTTTCCGCCTCAAGCAGAATGTCGCGGCAATGTTCCCAGCTTGAGCGCAACGCGCCGTCTGGAACACCAAGGAACTGGTAGTCGTCCGAGCAGAGCGCGGAAAACCACGAAACTTCTGCTGCATCAAGGTCAGCGGAGGTGACGGGTACGACGGTCAACGAATCTCTCCCCAAGGTCGCATTTCGTGCTTGCGTAGCATCCGCTTTGATGTGCATCAATAGTGTATCAATTTTTTGGTGCGCGCGACCGATGACCGAAAACCACGCCTTGCCTCTGTACGTCCAGACGGCGGAACGGCTGATCCGCGAGATCAATGCCGGTCGCCTTTTGGATGGCGAGCGGCTCCCGCCCGAGCGGGACATGGCGCAGGATTTGGGTATTTCGGTGGGTACGTTGCGCAAGGCGTTGGCCGACCTGACGGACAAGGGGATGCTCGACCGGGTACAGGGATCGGGAAACTACGTGCGCCACAGCCCGGACGCGACCAGCGTCTATGCGTTTTTCCGACTGGAACTGGTCGATGGGGGCGGGCTTCCGACGGCAACGATCCTGTCTGTGGATCGTCTGGAGAAGCCCAACGATCTGCCCGACTTCGGCGCCTCGCGCTACGGGTTCCGCATCCGCCGCCTTCGTCGGCTCGGCGGCGTTCCGGCAGCGGTGGAAGAGATTTGGCTCGACGGTGCTGCGAAAGACCAGTTGATCACCGATGACCTGAGCGAGTCGCTTTATCTCTACTATCGCGACCAGCTTGGCCTTTGGATCACGCGGGCCGAAGACAGCGTTGGCGTCGGGCACGTCCCGGATTGGGCACCTGAAGCGTTTCCGGCTGTGCCCGGATCGGTTTGCGGCTATGTCGAACGCCTGAGTTGGGCGCAAACCGGCGACAATATCGAATATTCTCGAACATGGTTCGATTCAGACAAGGTGCGGCACATAACGCGCATGAAATGAGGGTAAAAATGGCGGATATCGTCAACTACGGAATTATCGGATGCGGCATGATGGGGCAGGAACACCTGCGCAATATCGCCCTTTTGCCCGATGCGCGGGTCGCCACGATCTATGAACCCAACGAGATCATGGCGAACGCCGCCAAGGCGATTGCGCCCAATGCACGGTTGGCCCCATCGCTTGACGATTTGCTTGCGGATACGTCACTCGATTGCCTTTTGGTGGCCAGTCCGAACCACGTGCATGTGGATCAATTTGAAGCCATCGGCGCGGCGCGCCCTTTGCCGCTGTTGATTGAAAAGCCGCTCTTCACCGATCCCGCAGATGTCGCGCGATTGAGGGCGCTAGAGGCGAGTTATTCCGCCCCGGTCTGGGTGGCGATGGAATACCGCTACATGCCCGTTGTGTCGAAGTTCATCGAAGAGGTGACAACGGCGACCGGCGGTGTGCGCATGCTGTCGATGCGCGAGCATCGCTTTCCGTTTCTCGACAAGGTCGGAAGCTGGAACCGCTTCAACCGCCAGACGGGTGGGACATTGGTCGAAAAATGCTGTCACTTTTTTGACTTGATGCGCCTGATCGTGCAGTCGGAGCCCGTGCGCGTGATAGCCAGCGGCGGGCAGGAGGTGAACCACCGGGACGAGTTGGTGGGCGATGAAGTGCCCGATATCTGGGACACGGCTTACGTCATCATCGACTTTGAAAGTGGCGCGCGCGCGATGCTTGATCTGTGCATGTACGCCGAAGGGTCCCGGTATCAGGAAGAAATCGCCGCAATGGGTCCCAAGGGCAAGGTCGAGGCATTCGTGCCCGGTCCGGGCCGCTTCTGGCCGACCCATCTGGGCTTCCCGCCGGTGGCGCAGGTGATTGTCAGCCCGCGCAATCCCAAGGGCCCCAAGCTGTGGACATTCCCGTCGATCCAACAATCCTCGATGCCGGTGACCACAACGGCTCAACCTTTTACCAACACGCCAAATTCAATGCGGTCGTGCGCGGGGAAGGGGAGGTTGAGGTCACGCTGGCTGATGGACTGCGCGCCGTCGAGATTGGGTTAGCCGCGCAAGAGAGTGCGCGCACAGGCCAGTCCGTCACCCTCGCGCCCGTGGCCCGGGCTGCCGAATAGACACGCCTGCGGCGTGACATGATGGATTTGCGCCGCCCCTTTTGGGGCGTCGCGGTGCCTCCGGCGGGAGGTATTTTTGGACCAATGAAAAGATCAGCCGCGCATACGCGCGCCGTTGGCGTCAAAGAGTGGCGTGGTCGTGAGGGTGGCTTTGCGCATCTCACCCAGGATTTCGATTTCAACCTCAAGACCGTCGGTTGCGCGTTCGGTTGGCACGAAACCTTGGGCCACCGATTTCTCGGCATGGTGCGCGTAGCCGCCAGAGGTACAAAATCCGACAACTTTGCCATCAAGCCAGATCGGTTCATAGGCGATGACATCGGCGTCGCCTGCATCGACAACGAACGGGCAAAGCTTGCGCGCAGGCGGTGTTGCGCGTTCGGCTTCTGCGGCGGCGCGGCCAATGAAGTCGGTGTTTTTCTTGAACGAGATGAAGCGATCAAGCCCGGTTTCGGCCGCTGTGTAGTCTGGCGAGAATTCCCGCTGCCAGGAGCCGAAAAATTTGTCGAGCCTCAGCGACATCATCGCCCGCATGCCAAAAGGCGTGAGACCCAAGTCTTGCCCGGCTTCCCAAAGGGTGTGGAAGAGATGCCGCTGCGAGGTCGGGTCGGTATAGATTTCATACCCCAGATCACCGGTGTAGCTGACGCGCTGCACGATGCAGTCCGCCATCCCGATGACGATGCGTTTGACGTCGAGGAACTTGAACGCCTCCGCGCTGACATCAGCGCGGGTAACGCGGGAAAGAAGCGCGCGCGCTTGCGGGCCTGCAATCTGAAACCCCGTGCGCTGGTCCGAGATGTTTTCGACCGACACACCGTCTTCTGCATGATCGTCGAACCAGCGTTTGTGATAGTCTTGACTGCCATAGCTGGCCGTCAGTTGGAATTCGGTTTCACCGAGGCATGAGATGGTGAAATCCCCGACGACCTTACCCGACGGCGCCAGCATCGGTGTCAGCGACAGTCGACCGGGGGCGGGGATGCGGCCCGCCATGATCCGGTCAAGCCACGCGCGTGCGTTCGGGCCCGTGACGCGGAATTTGCCAAAGTTGTGGACCTCGTTGATACCCACCTTGCTGCGGACGGCCTGCACCTCGGCTTTGACCGCGTCCCACGCGTTTGAGCGGCGGAAGGTCGGTGTCTCGTAGCGATCCTCGCCCGGTTTGGCGAAATAATTCACGATCTCCAGCCCATAGGCTTGGCCGAACACGGCACCCATTCCATCCCAGAGGTCGTACATCGGAGTTGTGCGGAAGGGGCGCGCGGCGGGCAGTTCTTCATTGGGGTAGGTGACCGAGAAGCGTTTTTGATAGTTCTCGATGACCTTCGGCACCGTATAGCCGGGTGTCGTCCAGTGGCCGAAGCGGGCCACGTCCATCGCGCGGGGATCACGCTCGGTCTCGCCCTCGATCATCCATTGCGCAAGGCTGAGGCCGACGCCGCCCCCCTGACTGAACCCGGCCATCACGGCGCAGGCGGACCAATAGTTGCGCAAACCCGGGACCGGGCCGACAAGCGGGTTGCCGTCGGGCGCAAAAGTGAAGGGGCCGTGGATCACGCGTTTGACGCCGGCGCGTTCCAGAATGGGGAAGCGCTTGTAGGCGAACGCCACCGAGTCTTCGATCTTGTCGAGTTGGTCATTCAAAAGCTCTGAGCCAAAGCTCCACGGCGTGCCATCGACCGACCATGCCTCACAAGGCTGCTCGTAAAACCCGATGCAAAACCCGTCGCGTTCTTGCCGCAGATAACTCTCCCCGCCCGGATCAATGATGTGCGGGATTTCCTCGTCGCGCTCGGCGATTTCCGGCACGGCCTCGGTCACAAGATACTGATGCGCCATGGGCAGAAGCGGCAGGTAGATGCCCGCCATCGCAGCCACTTCGCGCGCCCACAGGCCGCCCGCGTTGACGATATGCTCGGCGTGGATCGTTCCCTGTTCGGTGACGACGTCCCACGTGCCGTCAGGCCGGGGATTGGTTTCCAGCACGCGGTTATGCGTGACGATTTCCGCCCCACCCATGCGTGCCGCCTTGGCATAGGCATGCGTCGTCCCGGATGGATCGAGATGACCGTCCAGCGGATCGTAAAGCGCGCCGACGATCCCTTCGATATTGACGAAATCCGCGCGTTTCTTGATCTCATCTGGTCCAAGGATCTCGGTCTCAAGCCCCATATAGCGGTGCTTGGCGCGTTCGGCCTTGAGCATGTCAAAGCGCTCTTGCGTATCGGCCAGCGTCATCCCGCCCGAATGGTGCAAGGAGCAGGACAGCCCGGTGAGTTCTTCCAACTCATGGTAAAGCCCGATCGTGTACCCCTGAAGCGCCGCCATGTTCGTGTCGCCGTTCAGCGTGTGAAACCCACCTGCAGCGTGCCACGTAGACCCTGCAGTCAGCTCTGACCGCTCGATCAGCATGACATCTGACCATCCCAATTTGGTCAGGTGATAAAGCACCGAGCAGCCAACAACACCGCCACCAATCACCACGACACGCGTCTGCGCCTTCATCGCATTCGTCTCCTAATCCTCCCGCCCGTATGCGACGAGCCGCGCGTGCAAGTCCGTTGCCTGATCCGCCCCCGCATCGAGTGCGAACACATAAGCCTGCGTCAGCATGAAACAGGCGGCATCATGTTCGCCCACTGTCTCAAACCGATCTGCCGCCGCCGTATAGAGCGACGCCAAGGCCCTGAGATCGCGCGCCGCGTGGGCCGCAATCAGGGCGGCGTCAAGCTCGGACGCGGGATCAGGCAGGTCTTGCACGGGATCAGCCTAGGGCGCGGTTCAGCGGCGCGCATGGCCCGGTTGCGACATTGGCTGTCGCATTGGCGATTTTCGCAAATTGAAACAAAGGTCGCTGTATCGTGCGTCTGCGCGCGTTGAACGTGATCGCGTTCGTCCCAACCTCAATGATGCACAATCGCGCATGCCGCGCGGGGAGGTTTGCAATGAAAGGACTGACATTTGCTTTCGCACTGGGACTGACCGCAGGGGCCGTCGCCCCGGTTCACGCCATGGGCCAATGCGGGGATCGTGAGGCGATCGCGACCCATCTGACCGAAAAATTTGGAGAGCGTAACGCCGCGCTGGGCCTTGAGTCGTCGACCGGCCTGCTTGAGATCTGGGCGTCGGACGCCACGGGCAGCTGGTCGATCCTGCTGACGCGGCCCGATGGCCAGACCTGCATCATGGCGACGGGGACGCATTTTCAAGCGCTGCCCGAGGTCTTTATGCCCACTGGTTACCCGGTCTGAACGCGCTCGATCTGACTGGCGGCCCAATGGTGAAAGCAATGGGTCGGCCCGTCCATCGCGGGGGAGAATTTGCCCCCGTCAAAGAACTTGGCATGACGCCCGCGCTGCATGCCTTCGACGACGAAGAGATCCTCTTCGAACACGCCATACCACAGCTTGGCATTGGCCTTGCGCATGCTCTCTGTCTCGTCATTCGCAGCGTATTGGATCGCCACATGCTCCAGCGTGCGGTCTTTCGCCAGTGGCTGAAGGATGATCGCGAAACTGTGGTCGCGATGCGCACCCAACAGGACGTTGGGATAAAGCGCGATGTATTCCGCGCCGGTGTCCCATTTGTCGCTTAGCCCCGCAAAGTCTGCAAAGACACGCCCGTCTTCGGCAAATTGGCGATAGACCAGCGTACCTTGACCGGAATAGGCGCCCGGTTCTTCGATGTTGTAGTGATCTTCCAGTCGCGAATAGCTGTTCAGCCCCGGATGCACCCAGGGCAGATGATAGCTTTCGCAGTAGTTCTCGACCGCCAGCTTCCAGTTGCAGGCGACATCAAACTCAAACCGGCTCTCCGCGCCACCGGGATAGGCCGCTTTTCCTTCGAACTCCTCCCACCGTGCGATCAGATCGGCATGCGCTTCTTCAAACGGGGCGGCGTTGCCGTTGATGTTGACAAAAATCACGTCGCGCCAGACGTGGCTGGGGAATTCAGTCAGGCCGAGCGTTGCTTTGTCGATCTCGTCATGGGTGTTGTGGCCGGGGCCACCAACATGCGGGGTGGCCTTCAGCTCACCGTTCAGAGCATAGCACCAGGAATGATAGGGGCAGCGGATCAGACCGCCGATGTTTTTGGCCTCTTCCACCAGAATCATACCCCGGTGGCGGCAAGTGTTTTGGAAAACACGCACACCGCCTTCTCGGTCTCGGACGGCCAGCAGGGGCATGCCCAAAAGGTCAATCGGCTTGGCATCGCCCGTCTCAGGGATATCAGAGGCAAACCTAAGCGCCGCCCAATGATCAAAGAACAGCGCTTCGCGTTCGACCGCGAACGTCTCGTCCGAGACATAGTGATCGTTCGGCAAACCGCGTGCCTTGGCAACATCCTGAAGGACTTCTGACAACCCGTCTTTCATGACCGATCCCCTTTGGTGAACTGTCGAATTTGGCGCTGATTCACGGCAACGCGCGCCGCAAATTCCGACCCATCCATGTCGTATTCTGTCATCCCGGGCGAAGTTTCCGCTTGATCCCGCGGCCCGCGCGGGGCCCTTTGGGGGCATGATGAGCTATCCAGACACCCCCGGCGGTCTGCCGCCGCAATCGACGCAACACACTGGCCGCGCCGTGTTCAAAACGGCCTACGCGGTCATCCCAAAGGGCGTGATGCGCGATATTGTGACGTCGAACCTGCCGGGTTGGACGGGGACGCGGTCGTGGATACTTGCCCGCCCCCTCAGCGGCTTTGCCGAGACGTTTTCTTACTACGTTGTCGAAGTTGCGCCCGGTGGCGGGAGCACATCGCCAGAACCCGACCCCACGGCTGGTGCTGTTGTCTTTGTGACCGCGGGGTCCCCAACGCTGACAGTCAATGGTGCGGCGCATTCCTTGGAACCGGGAAGCTACGTCTATCTCCCCCCGGAGGCCGCGTGGCAGCTTGAAAACACCGCGACCTCACCTGCCACGTTCCACTGGATTCGTAAGGCCTATGAGACGGTTGAGGGGATTGAGGCACCTTCTGCTTTCGTCACCCACGACCGCGATGTTGCGGCGCAGGCGATGCCCGTCACCGATGGCGTTTGGGCCACGCAAAGGTTTGTGGACCCCGACGACCTGTCCACGACTTCCACGTCAACATCGTCAACTTCGCACCCGGCGGGCGCATCCCGTTTGAAGAAACGCACGTCATGGAACACGGGATTTTCATCCTCGAAGGACAGGCGTCTTACCTGTTGAACGAGGACTGGGTCGAGGTTGAGGCCGGCGATTTCCTGTGGCTCCGCGCCTTTTGCCCGCAGGCCTGTGTCGCCCGCGGGGACCGTCCATTCCGGTATCTGCTCTACAAAGACGTCAATCGACACCCCAAGCTGCGCTAGCCCAGTTTGATCGCGACGTTCTTGGTCTGGACATAGTTCCAGAGCGCCTCGCGCCCTTTTTCGCGGCCATAACCCGATTTGCCATAGCCGCCGAACGGTGTCTCAACCCCGCCCGCGAACCATTCGTTGACGAAGATTTGCCCACCCCGAAGCTGCCGTGCCGCGCGCGTTGCACGGTCGAGGTTGCGGGTAAACACACCGCCCACAAGGCCATATTCCGTCCCATTGGCGATCTCGACGGCCTGCGCATCATCCTCCGCCGTCAAAACGCAAACCACGGGCGCAAAGACCTCGGTCTGCGCAATTTCGCTTGCGGGATCGACATCGGTCAGAATTGTGGGCGGCAGAAAATGCCCCGGCTGGTTCAGGCGTCGGCCACCGACAGCGACCTTTGCCCCATCCGCTTCGGCCCGCGCGATCAATCCCTCGGCACGCTCAAGCTGCGGTCCAGAGGCCATCGCCCCCATCCCTTGCATCGGTACTGCCCGCTCCATGCCGGGCCCTACATCAATTGACTGAGCAAGCGCGGTCAGGCGGTCTACCACTGTATCGCGCTGATCGGGATGCGTGATGATCCGGCTCATCGCCGAACAAATCTGACCAGCATTCGTCCAGATGCCTTTTCGGACTTCGCCTTCAAACGCGTCGAGATCGGCATCGTCGCACAGGATCGCCGCTGATTTTCCACCCAGCTCTAACACGCATGGTACGATATTCTTCGCTGCCGCCGCTGCGATCTTCGACCCCGTCGCAACGGACCCGGTAAAGACGATCTGGTTCACGCCCGGATGTCCGGCCAGAGCCGCCCCGGCTTCATCTCCCCAACCGGCGAGAATGTTGAGCGCCCCATCCGGAAACCCGGCCTCTTTCGCCGCCGGTCCATAAAGTGATGTAGCAAGCGGGGTCAGTTCGGACGATTTGACAACACACGTATTCCCCGTCGCCAACGCGCAGGAGATTGATCGGGCTGCAATCTCAATCGGGAAATTCCACGGGATGATCTGTGCGGAAACGCCGAAGGGTTCCAACACCGTAAAATCGAAATACCCTGCGCCCAGCGGGATTTGTTTGCCCTCAAGCGTCTCCGCCTGATTGCCGTAGTATTCAAAATACCGGGCCGAATTGCGGATCTCGTTGCGCGCTTCCCAAAGCGTTTTGCCCTGTTCGCGGCACAAAAGCTGAGCGTTCTCTTCCAAACGGGCAAGCAGCGCATCGCCCATGGCACGCACCATCCGCCCGCGTTCCACCGGACGCAGGGCTGTCAAAACGCCTGACTGGTGTACCCGCCGGGCCGCCGCCACGGCGCGTTCGACGTCACTGGCATCCGCGAAATGTTGCTGCGCGACCGTCTCGCCCGTGCCGGGGTTCTCAATACTGACCAGCCCCGCGCCACCCTCGGCCCAGTCTCCGTCGATCCAGTTGAAATATGTCTCGGTCACGGGGCGGGCTCCTTTGCGTGTACCGTCCAGGGCGACGGATAGGTGTATTCTTCCAAATTGGCGCCTGTGCCGATCCGGTCAATCACGGCATAGCGTCCCGGAGCGTGCAACGGTGTTAGAACCCCGTGCCACGTGCCCCGGTGAAAATTGATGGCCTGGAATGGCGTGGTGACAAAGGCCACGGGCACACCAGGTGCGTCGCCCAGATCCGGCGCAACAATCACAAGGAACGGATCAGGTGTCATCGGGACAAAGGCCTGACTACCCTCTGGGTGCCGCTCGACCAGATCAAAGGTGTAAGGCAGGGACCGCGCTCTGGCATCAAAAAGACTGACCCCCGCGCGGCCATCGCCAAAATCGAGCGTCGCGCGGTCGTGAAACCGACCGCAGAGCCCGGCATTGATCATCTTGTCGGGCGCGCCCTCAAAGTCCAGAACATCACCAAACGGTGCGAAGGCACCTTGCGTCAAAGGCTGCGCAAGTATCGTGCTCACGGCAAGATCGCCTCAAGCCGCAGCCGCGCGATCCGCTCAACCTGTTTGCAGGCTTCTGCGAATTCTGTCTCGCGATCATTGCCGACCCGCCGCTCAAACGCGGCAAGTATCCCGGCCTTGTCGTGATCTCGCACCGCGATGATGAAGGAAAGCCGTGCTTGTCGGTATAAGCCGCGTTGAGCTGTGTGAACCGCGCCCGTTCCGCATCGGTCAAAGCATCGAGCCCCGCTGACGCTTGTTCCGAGGTGCTCTCAGACGTCAAACGCTTTGCCGCTGCCAGTTTTCCGGCAAGGTCAGGATGCGCACGAAGGACCTCCAGCCGCTTGTCATCTGAGGCCGATCGAAACACCCGCACAAGCGCATTGTGAAGTCCCGCTGCACTGTCATGTGCGGGGCCCAGTTCCAGCGCCCAAGCCCCCTCGGAAATCCATGGAGAATGCTCAAAGATACTCCCGTAAGCCTCTATAAAGGCGCCTTTTTCCATCCGGCTGGGGCGATCCTGCGCTGTCGGCGGATGTGTCTTGGCCCAGTGTTCGGCGATATCAACCCGGCGCGGGAACCAGACCCTGTCATGCCCGGCGGCATAGTCCAGAAACCGCTGCAGCGCCATCGCGCGGCCGGGGCGGCCCGCCAGACGGCAGTGCAGGCCGACTGACATCATCCGTCCGCCCTCAGCATAGAGGCAGTCGAAGCTGTCTTTGAGATAGGCAAAGAACTGATCGCCCGAATTGAACCCTTGCGGCGTGGCAAACCGCATGTCATTGGCGTCGAGCGTGTAGGGGATGATCAACTGATCGCAGTCCGCAATCCGCGACCAATAGGGAAGATCGTCGTCATAGGTGTCCGAGATATACGCAAACCCGCCTTCTTCCGCGACCAACCGAACCGTGTTCATCGAACAGCGTCCCAGATACCACCCGTGCGGGCGTTCGCCCGTAACCTCGGTATGCAGTGCGATCGTCTGGGTCAGGTATTCGCGTTCAAGTTCTTCCGGGAAGTCCTTGTATTCAATCCACTTTAACCCATGCGAGGCAATTTCCCAATCTGCCGACAGCATGGCGTCAACCTGTTCAGGTGCGCGTGCCAGCGCCGTTGCGACCCCATAGACCGTGACCGGAATTTCTCGCGCCGTGAACATCCTGTGCAGGCGCCAGAACCCCGCGCGTGCGCCGTAGTCATAAATCGATTCCATGTTCCAGTGCCGCTGACCCGGCCAGCTTGCCGCGCCGACGATTTCGCTCAGAAACGCTTCCGATCCTTCATCGCCGTGGATCAAGGCGTTCTCGCCGCCTTCTTCATAGTTCACCACGAACTGTACAGCGATCCGTGCATCACCAGGCCATTGGGGGTCAGGTGGGGTCGGACCATAGCCGCGAAAATCGCGCGGGTAGCGGGGGGGCGTCGTCATAAGGCTTTCCTCCGGGCGTTATCCGACTTAGACCCATGGGTGGCCACAAGACAAGATGGGGGCCGCGATGGCGACCGGATATCTGACAACACATGTGCTCGACACCGCGCGGGGCAGCCCCGCCGCCGGGATCCAGATCGAGCTTTATCGGCGGGATGGTGCAGAGACGACGCTGATCGCGACGGCGACCACGAACACGGATGGACGCACGGACACACCCATCTTGTCGGAAAGTGATTTTAAAGCAGGGCAGTACACGCTGATCTTCAAAGCGGGCGGGTATCTCCGCGCGACCGGGCAAGCCGCGTCAGAGCCGCTTTTCCTCGATGACATCCCGATCGCCTTCGGCATGTCGGAGGACGCGCATTATCACGTGCCGCTTTTGCTCTCGCCCCATGGTTATTCGACGTATCGAGGCAGCTGATGATCTCAATCATTCTGATCGACTGGCTCGAATTTGCCGTCCGCTGGCTCCATGTGATTACCGCCATCGCGTGGATCGGGTCTTCTTTCTATTTCATCGCGCTCGATTTGGGCCTCAACCGGTCTATTCCCGGCCCTGCAGACGGGGAGGAATGGCAGGTTCACGGTGGGGGCTTCTACCATATCCAAAAGTACATGGTCGCGCCGGCCGAGATGCCCGAGCATCTGACCTGGTTCAAATGGGAAAGCTACGCGACGTGGCTTTCTGGTGCGGCACTTATGGCGATAGTCTATTGGGTCGGGGCCGAGCTTTACCTGATCGACTACAGCGGCCCGGTACAATCCGTGCCGGTGGCCATCGCAATCTCAGCCGCCTCGCTGGCTGTGGGATGGATTATCTACGACCTGCTGTGCAAATCGCCGCTGGGTGATCAGCCGACTGTGCTGATGCTCCTGCTCTTCGCGCTGCTTCTCGCCATGTCCTGGGGATACAATCAGGTCTTTACCGGGCGGGCGGCGCTTTTGCATCTGGGCGCGTTTACCGCCACAATCATGTCGGCCAATGTGTTCTTTATCATTATTCCGAACCAGAAGATCGTGGTCGGCGATCTCAAGGCGGGGCGCACGCCCGATCCCAAATACGGCAAAATCGCCAAGCTACGGTCGACCCACAACAACTACCTGACCTTGCCCGTAATCTTTCTGATGCTGTCGAACCACTATCCGCTGGCGTTTGCGACGGAATATGCGTGGTTGATTGCCGGTTTGGTGTTCCTGATGGGCGTCACGATCCGCCATTTCTTTAATACCATGCATGCGCGCGGGGGGATGCTCTGGTGGACTTGGGCCTGACCGTCGCAATCTTTGCGGCGATCATTGCGCTGTCGTTGGCACCCTTGGCCTCGGCTGATCCGGATGAGAACGTTGAGATGAGCAATCAGGCAGAGCTCTTGTTGGCGGCCGATGACTTTCACGAGGCCTATGACGTTGTGCTGGCCCACTGTTCGATGTGCCACGCCCGCGAGGTCTTTTGGCCCGGACTGGCTCAGGCCCCGAAAGGTGTCCTACTCGAGACCGAGGCGGACGTCGCCCAGAACGCGCAGCGCATCGTGCTTCAGGCAGGGGTCAGTCACGCGATGCCCCCCGGCAATCTCACCTTCATGGAAGATGACGAACGCGCGATCCTGCGCAATTGGTTCGCGACGGGGTCCGGCTCCTGAGGGAGGGTCGCCAACAGGGCGACTTCGTCAGAAATCCTCCCAGTCGTCGTCAATGGCCGCGGCGCCTTGCAGCGGATCCAGAGCGACCTCCGCCAAAGCCACCGCCGGCGTGGCGGTAGCAGGCGCGAAAGAAGGCGTCTGCGCTGGTCGTTTTTGAGCGGGGGCAGATGGCTTTGCGACACTGCGTTGTGCGGCGGGCGTATGGTGAGCTGCAGTCTCGGACAAACCGAGACGCTGCAAGGCTTGCCTCAACGCCTGAACCTCTCCCGATAACGCGAGGCTGGCAGACGTCGTTTGCTCGAAACCCGCGGCGTTGTCCTGGGTCACTTGATCAAGCTGCGACATCGCCGCGTTGATTTCATCCAGCCCGGTCGATTGTTCTTTGGCTGAAAGCGCGATGTCTCCGACATGGCCTGCAATGCCGCCGACGGTCGTCACGATGCGCTCTAATGCGTCCCCGGCATTGCCGACCAATTCCACACCCCGCTTTACCTGCGCACCACTTTCCGAGATCAAACTGTTGATCTCCCGCGCGGCATCCGAGGAACGTTGCGCCAGGGCCCGCACTTCGGACGCAACAACCGCAAATCCGCGCCCGGCATCGCCCGCACGCGCGGCTTCGACCCCTGCGTTGAGCGCCAGAAGATTGGTCTGAAAGGCGATGTCGTCAATCACGCCAATGATGCGCGAGATCTGATCGGAGGAGGTTTCGATCTCACTCATCGCGGCAACGGCCTCGCGCACGACTGTCCCCGAATCTTCCGCATATGTGCGCGCTTCCGTCACAACGCTGTCGGCCTCTTGCGCGCCTTGGGCGGCGGATGTCACCGCGGCTGTGATCTGTGCCAGTGCTGCCGCCGTTTCCTCCAGCGTGGTGGCATGCTGTTCGCTGCGCGTTGACATATTCTCGGCAGTCCCGTGAATCATTTGGGACTGTTCCGCGATGGCTGATGCCGTGGCCTGAACTTCGACCAGAGCCGCCTCCAGATGCGCGACCGCCGCGTCAAAGGCCACCTCAAGCGCGTGGTCTGCGGCACTCAGCTTTCCGGCCAGCCGCCCCGACAGGTCGCCTGATGCCAAGCGCGCCAAGGCGTCTTCCATGCTTCGATGAGTTTTGGCGCGCTCTTCTGCCCATTCGGTCTCCCGCTCAGACAGTGCCTTTGCATCACTTTGATGTTGTGTCGCTTTGCGACCTAAGAAAACGATCCGCACGACCTTTCCCGTCGGATCGCAGACGGGGATGATGGCAGCATCAACCGCAAGCGATGCGGCGTCTCCCGCCAGCATCTCAATCCGCCGAAGCATGGCGTCCGCACGCTCGGAGTGTGGTAACAAAACCGGTTGCCCCGCGCCCCCATCCCAAAACAAATCACCAAAGTCCGGCCCGTCCGCATCGCCCAGCAGGCTGGCAAGCGCCCCATTGCAGGAGATCATTGTCCCGTCCGTCGCAAAATCCGCCCGCAGATCGAGCGCCTCGAGTCCCGAAAGAATTGCGTCCCGCCGTGTCGAACCCGACAGGTCGCGCACCATCAACACGACCCCGATGACATCGCCCGCATCAGATCGGGGCGTCTGGGCAGAGACCCAAAAGTTCGCCTCATTGAGAGACACCGCACCGGACCAGTCGCCGTCGGGCGCGGCAAGCCACGCGCTCAACGCATCACTCGCAATCCCCTCAAGGCTGTCACCAGATGCAGAAATTTGCGGCCACATCGCCGCGAGCGCGGGCGAAAACGCCTGTACGTGCCCATGCGCGTCGAGCAAGAGGAGCCCCTCCGAACTGCTCTCAACCGCCGCGCGCCACAAGGCCCCTTCTCGCGCAGCTTCTTCAGCACGCATCAGCTGATCTGCCGTCGCGTCCAGCTGTCGCGCTGCGGCGCCAAGGCCTGAGCGCAAAGCTCGCCCGACGGTCCAGAGCGTCGACGCGCCAACTCCCGCAATGGCGACCAGCGTGCCAATCGCCGCAACCGGCGTCGAAAGACCCAAAGCGGGCACCCAAAACGCAGCGACCGCCAGTCCGGTCACAATCAGACCAACCGCCACGCGTCTCATGCAACGCGCGACGACGGCGTTGTTCCCGGTGTCAGCGTCAGCACGGCGCGGGGGATGTGTCATTGAAAGGCACCTTTGATCAGACAACGCATAACCGACCCCCTTGTCGCTCCGGAGCCGATGGGGCGGTGCCTACCCCCGGAACCTTGCCGCGCGCTTAACGTTGATCCTGAAGTGCTTAAAATCCGACGCAGCCCTGTGACGGCAGGTGTCGGCATGCAGAGGATGTTTGGATTTGGTCGGAGTGGCGAGATTCGAACTCACGACCCCTGCCTCCCGAAGACAGTGCTCTACCAGGCTGAGCTACACTCCGACCGTGGCGCGGGGCCTAGCGCCCCAGGCGGCGATTTGCAAGCGCTCAGTCGCCCTTGTCACCCATCTGCGCCATGACGGACAAACGGGGTGTAGAGGGTGTGGCCAAACGCGATTTCGTCTCCAGAACAGGGGTCTGTTCCGATCTCCCGCCGACGCTTTCGCGAAGCACGATATAAAGCCCGCTCGCGATGACCACTGCGGCGCCGATCCACGTGATCGTGTCCACGCGTTCGCCAAAGAAAATCCAACCGTAAAGCGCCGCCCACAGGATCTGGGAATACTGCATCGGGGCCACAATCGCGGCATCGCCGGACCGATACGCGGCAATCACACCCAACCCCCCGCCAAACGCAAAGAGCGCCACAACCGCCGAAAGCCCCAGATCTTCAATCGGCATCGGGACATAGACCAGCGGCAAAATCGCCCCCATGATCAGGAAATTCGCCATCATCGGATAGAGCAAAAGCACCGCGCTACGCTCATCTTTGCCGATCTTTCGCACGATCACTGCCCCCAACGCGCCGCCGACCGCTGCAACGATTGCCGCCAGATGTCCAAGGCTCAACTCGGCCTCCAGCGGCCGCAGCACGATCATCACGCCACCCAAGCCAACAACAACCGCCGCCCACCGATGAAAACCAACCTTTTCGCCCAGAATCGGGATCGACAGCACTGTGATCACCAAAGGTGCGGCAAACAGGATCGCATAGGTCTCGGCCAGTGGCAGAACGGAAAAGGCATAAAACCCCGATGCCGCGGTCACCACCACGGTACCTGTCCTCAGCGCGGTCCACCAAGGATGCGCAGGGATCAGCGTGCCCGCCCGCGCGTCCCGCATCAGCATCAGCATGACCAGCGGAAAGGAAAAAATCACGCTGAAAAACACGATCTGAAACGACGAATACACCCCACCCAGCGCCTTGATGGCAGCATCATGGGTGGCAAACAGCCCAAAGGCGATCAGGGCAAAGGCAATGCCCTTGAGGTTGGATTTAGCGAGGTCAGTCATCGGTGCGGCACTGTATCGTTACCGCTAACTCAACGCCGCTTCGCGCGCCCGGTCAAGTCACCTGCGCGCAACGCAGCCCTGCGCCCCGCGAATGGCCATCCTCAAGGATGGGTTGACCGATGCACGCTATGATTGCACGATTTAAGCGTGAAACTTTCAAAAAAGCAGTTCTGGCTCGCTTTTGCGCTTTTGGCACCGCTGGGCATCTGGTTCTGGGTGATGCACGGCGTGCGCATCAGTTATCATCCCGGCGCAGCCAAAGGCGACCTGCTAAACCCGCTGCGACAGATGGCGTGGCTCGGTATCATCCTCACGCCAATTATCGTGATTGCCGTCACCAAACTCCGCCCAGGGCGGGCCAGCATGGCCTACACGCTCGGCGGGATAGTCTTGGTTGTCTGGGCGCTTCTTCCAATCCTTCCACGTATAGACAATGGGTACAAAGAGAGCACCTGCATCGAAGGGCAGCGCTACGAAATCCCATGGCAGTACAATCCCGAAGAGATACGGGAAACATGTGCCGAAAACGCGTACTTCATTGTCCGCGCGTGGCTGCCCGATCTCCGGCCGCAATACGCCGATGGTGATCGCGCTGTGCTCTCCAAGCGGGCGCCGAGGCCGCGAACTACCGACCATGGCAACGACGATCTGACGTGTGTTATCCAGAATTCATCTTGGCAGGTGTGCCGCTGGGTTAGGGCAGGCTTTATCTATCAGGTTGAGTGGTCAGAGCGTCAGTTCCCCGAGCTCACGTCAGACTTGCAAGACGAGATCGTTGATCTGCTCGACAGCTTCAAAACGACAGAAAGCTGATCGTTGCGGCGTCGATGCCGCACCGATCCACTTCCATTGATCCAAAAATATCCCGGAGCGCGAGGCAGCGCCTCGCATCCCCCGCGTCAGAGGCTGGCGTCGAGCGCTGCCACAATCGCGTCACCCATCTCGGACGTGCTCACAGGCGCGCGGCCTTCTTCCCCGATCAGATCGGCCGTGCGCAGACCATCGGCCAGAACCGTCTCAATCGCGGTTTCCAACCGTGTGGCTTCATCGCCCTGGTCATAGGAATACCGCAGCGCCATCGCAAAGCTCAGGATACACGCGATCGGGTTCGCTTTGCCTTGGCCAGCAATATCCGGGGCTGAACCGTGGACCGGCTCATACATGGCCTTGGGCCGCCCATTGGCCATCGGCGCACCAAGGCTTGCCGACGGCAACATCCCCAGCGAGCCTGTCAGCATCGCGGCGAGGTCGGACAGCAAATCACCGAACAGGTTGTCGGTCACGATCACATCGAACTGCTTGGGCCAACGGGTCAGCTGCATGGCACCGGCATCGGCATACATGTGGCTCAACTCGACATCCGGGTACTCGGCGTCGTGAATTTCCTGCACGACGTCGCGCCACAGGATGCCCGATTCCATCACATTGGCCTTCTCCATCGAGCAGACCTTGTTGTCGCGGCGGCGCGCCAACTCGAACGCCGACCGCGCCACACGCGCGATCTCGCTTTCGGTATAGCGCTGGGTGTTCACGCCCACGCGCTCATTGCCTTCTTTATGAATGCCGCGCGGTTCTCCGAAATAGACACCGGAGGTCAGCTCGCGCACGATCATGATGTCGAGGCCCGCGACGACGTCCTTTTTCAGCGATGAAAAATCGGCCAACGCGTCAAAGCACTGCGCAGGGCGCAGGTTGGCATAAAGGTCCATCTCTTTGCGCAGGCGCAACAGCCCGCGCTCGGGTTTCACCGAGAAATCCAGAACGTCGTACTTTGGCCCGCCGACAGCGCCCAAAAGAACCGCGTCAACCTCCTGCGCCTTGGCCATTGTATCGTCATGGAGGGGCGTGCCATGCACGTCATAGGCCGCGCCGCCGACCAGATCCTCGGACACGTCGATCACCAGATCGCGCTTCGCGCCGAACCAGTCGATGACCTTGCGCACCTCCACCATGACTTCGGGGCCAATGCCGTCGCCCGGCAGGATCAGGAGAGAGGGGTTGGTCATTGCGCTGTCCTTGAATGTCGTGACGTCTCAGCGCGGGGGGGTATCGTGGCACCCGCGCGGGGTCAAGCCGGGGCAGGGGGCGCGTCGCACCACGGGCGCAGGCCCTCTTCCAACACGTCCCAGACCCGTGCGATGCGCGGGCTGTTGCGCAGGTTTTGATGGGCGGTCAGCCAGACCTCAAGCGGTGGGATCTCAAGGCCAATATCGATCTCCACAAGCTCACGATCAGCCAAACCCACAGTGCGCTGCCCAAAGCCTAAGCCACAACCGGCGCGCACCAACTGCCAATAAGCAGTCTGCATGTCACACCGCACCGGGAAAAAGTCGCGCGTAACGTTTGATCCCGCGGCGCGAAACCCCTCGATCATCAACTCATTCGTGTCATAGCCCACGAAATCATGCTCCATCAGTTCGTCATAGGTCCCGGGCTTTCCGTGCCGCCCGACATAGCTATGCGCGGCGAAGAGACCCAACTCGATCCCGCCGATGCGCTTGGCCACAACGTCCAACTGTCGGGGGCGATACATGCGCACAGCAATATCGGCCTCACGGTAAAGCAGGTTCTCGGATTGGTCCGAGGCGACAAGTTCGACCTCGATCTCCGGATGCATCCGCCGGATATCGGAAATCAGCGAGGGCAGGGCGTAATGCGACACGAATATGCTCGCCGTGATCCGCACCGTTCCAGCCAGCCCGTCTTCGGCTCCAGCGGCGATCAATTGCGCTTGATTTGCTGCGGCGTGCATCGCGCGGACGGATGGCAACAAGCGTTCGCCCACCAGCGTGAGGTTCATGCCTCGCTGCGCCCTGTCAAAGAGGTGCAGCCCGGTGGCCTCTTCCAGCAATTCGATGTGCCGCCCGACGGTGGGCTGGCTTAGCCGTAACGCGCGACCGGCCGCCGAGTAGGACCCGTGATCTGCCACCGCGAGAAAGCTGCGCAGCAGGGTCCAGTCGAGATCGTGAAGAGGTTTATCCATAGAATTTTGAATATCAGATCGTCGAATTTTGACAATGTCCATTCAAAATTCTTTGGCGCAGTATGGGTTCAATTGGTTCTCACAAGGGATATTGAGATGAAAGGCACCGTTCTTATTCTTGGATCAACAGGTCGATTTGGTCGCAACACCGCCGAGGCGTTTTGGAACGCGGGATGGCAGGTGCGGACCTTTCAGCGCAAGAAGGACGATCTGGCGGAAGCTGCGCGCGGGGTCGACGTGATCGTCAACGGCTGGAACCCGTCTTACGAACACTGGGCCAAGCTCGTGCCAACGATGACCGAGACCGTGATTGAGGCGTCGCGCATCAGCGGGGCGACGGTTCTTATCCCCGGCAACGTCTATGTTTTCGGCGCAGGATCGCCGCCGGTTATGGACGAAGCGACACCTCACGCTGCAACCAACCCTCTGGGCCGTATCCGGATCAACATGGAAGCCGCCTATCGCGACGCAGGTGTGCGCACGATTGTCTTGCGGGCGGGCGATTATCTCGACACGCAGCCGTCCGGCAACTGGTTCGACCGCGTCATCGCGCAAAAGGTCGAAAAGGGGCGGCTCGCCTATCCGGGGCAGAGCGATATCCCGCACGCCTGGGCCTATCTCCCCGACCTTGCGGCGGCGGCAGTCGCGCTGTGCGACAAGCGCGATCAGTTGGAGCATTTTCAAGAGGTGGCGTTTCCGGGCTACACGCTGAGCGGTCAACAATTGGCGCAACTGAGCAGCGACGTGCTCGGGTACCCCGTGAAAGCAGTCCCCATGAATTGGATGCCGTTGCGGCTTCTGGGGCTTGTCATGCCATTTGTGCGCGGGCTGTTTGAGATGCAGTACCTGTGGAACATGCCACATGAGCTGAGTGGGGAAACCTTTGACCGACTTCTGCCGGAGTTCTGTCCCACCGACCCGGCTGCGGCGATGCGCTCAGTCCTTCAGCACAAGATCGACCCAGACAAGCCGGTGCCGGCTGGCGCCGCTGTCGTCGCTGCCGAGTAACGCCGCCTCCGGCGTATCGGGCGCGGGCCAGAACACGCCCGCGTCCAAGACCTCCCAATGGGTGGAGGGCAGGACGTAGTCCACACGCAAGTTGCCCGGTCCGGTCCAGTCAACGGTATCCAAAGCACTTGGACCGACGTGACCGTCCTTAACACCGGCCAAATCCCCACCTGTACTGGTCGGGGCCGGGTCCTGGAAGAATGGGTGTTGCTGCAACCCTGCGAGCGGTTGTTTCAAACCCTCCCCATCGCTGGGGTCGTTGTTCAGATCGCCTGCCAGAACGACCGGCAACGCCTGTTCTAGGTCAGCTTCCTTCGCCCACCACCCCAATTGCGCGGCATTTCTCAGCCCATTGCGATCCTCAGGCCCATCGAAAACGGGCGGGGAGGCATGCGCGGCCCACAGCATGAATCTGCCGTGGGGGGCGGAAATCTTAACTTTCCAGCCGCCGCGCTCCATCAGGCGCAACGCGTCCCAGACCGCGTCTGTCGTGCCCTCTGGCCGCACGGCGCCTTCGGTCGTGCCCAACGTTTGCGTCACACCGGCTGTATCAGGTGCTCCAAGCGGAAAGCGCGACAAGAGAGCAAGACCACCCTGACCGGAGAACTCTCCATACCCATGCGCGTCGCGCGGGCCACCCAGAAGCCCGTCACCATCGACATCAAGGCCCGTGGGCAACCCCGCATTGTCGCGGACCGCGATCTGGTGGGCATAGTCGGGGCCGTCGAGCGCACCGATCCGCGCGGCAAACGCCGCCAAGGCCGCGCCACCCGCGTCATAGTCAAACCCGGTGAGCAGGATCACATCCGGTGCTACATGCGCGATGATCCGCGCCGTCACATCAACGTCTTCCGCCCCGCGCGTGATATCGCGAAAAAGCAGGCCAGGACCGTTTCTCTGAAGATTGACCGTATAGGTGGCGACGCGAAGCGGGGTGTCTGCCGCGGCGCAACTCGCCGCGACACAGGCGCCGATCAGACCGGCAACAAGTCGCCTTGCTGTGCGGCGGTCGTTTGACGCCGCTTTTCCTTGATCATGCCTGCGATGCGACCCATCGCGATCCCGCGCATGAAGAGTGAGGCTGGCAAGAATGCCCATGCTGCCACCGTCCAGATCAGCGTCTGGGGGTTCTCAAGGCTGACCGAGCCAAAGAGCGACGACGCGGCCTTGATCACCGCCGGTGTCAGGAATGGCAGCAAAAACCCTAACGCAACGTTAAAGCGCGCATCCCGCTCAAGACGTTCAACCACATCACCGCCAGCGGTGGGGTCAAACGTGGGCAAGTTGACCCAAACGTTGAAGCTGCCTGTGCGCAGCGGCCAGCCGCGCATACGCTGCAGGATCAGGAAGATCGCAAGCGTCAGCAGGGAGATCAGATAGCTCAGACCCGCAGAGGTCCGCACAAGGTTGATCTGCTCAAGCGACGCGTCCTCGGGCAGCATTAGCACCACAAGGCGTACCGGGCTATAGGGGACGTCGATCGCCTGACCAATGAGCGTACCGATGGCCGTGACGAGCGTTGTCAGCGTCGTCGGCTCGGTCATACCGCGTGCGATCAGCGTCAGCAGAAAGACCGTCACAAACAGTGAGACAAACCGGATCCGGTTAAAGGGTGGGGCATCCCGAAACTCGACAAGGCCGGGATAGCTCGAGGCATATTCAAAGATCGTCAGCGCCGCGCCAAAGATGGCGACGAGCGCGACAATCTGAGCGGCATCGGCGCTGGTGCCGGGAAGCATCAACGACGGCGTGGCGATCAAAAGCACCACGAGAACCGCGCGAATGACCGCGCCTGTCAAACGAGAGATCACTGCCCCGACCTCCAATGCCGGACGCCCATTTCGGTCGCTCCGGCCTGCCTGCGCCAATTGTGGCGATGTGCCTTAGTTTTGCCCAATTTCTGCCTTCTTTCGGTCTACCCAGCAAGATTCCGCTGCAAGTTCCCGAAATAGTGAGGCGATTTCATGGTGAAACTGGTGCTGCATTGCATCATTTTCGGTGCAAAAACAGGCCGTTTCCCATGAAGGAACAATATATTGTGGGCAGAGGGGTCCTTAGACCCAAGGGCGCGCTTGGGCGGCTGTTTCCTCGAACGCATCAATGCTGCCGACTTTTTCCATCGTCAAACCGATATCGTCGAGGCCATTCAACAAACAATGCTTGCGGAAGGGGTCGAGCTCAAAGCTGATCGTGCCCCCGTCGGGCCCGGTGATGGTCTGGCTTTCCAGATCAACCGAGATCACGGCATTCGATCCGCGCTCGGCATCGTCCATCAGTTTGTCGACCTCTTCTTGCGGCAGAACGATGGGCAGAATGCCGTTCTTGAAGCAGTTGTTATAAAAGATGTCGGCAAAAGACGTGGAGATCACGCAGCGGATGCCAAAGTCGAGCAGCGCCCAGGGCGCGTGCTCACGGCTGGACCCGCAACCGAAGTTGTCGCCCGCGACGATGATCTGCGCGTCGCGATAGGCAGGCTGGTTCAGCACGAAATCCGCGATCTCGGACCCATCGGTATTATAGCGCATCTCGTCAAAAAGGTTCACGCCAAGCCCGGACCGTTTGATGGTCTTCAGGAACTGCTTGGGGATGATCATGTCGGTGTCGATATTCACAAGCGGCATAGGCGCGGCGATACCGGTGAGTTTGGTGAACTTGTCCATCTCGTCGCTCCTTACATCAACTCGCGAACATCGGTCAGTTTGCCGGTGACTGCGGCAGCGGCGGCCATGGCGGGGCTCATCAGGTGGGTGCGACCCCCACGGCCCTGACGCCCTTCAAAGTTGCGGTTCGACGTCGCCGCGCACCGTTCGCCCGGTTGCAACTGGTCGGGGTTCATCGCCAGACACATCGAACAACCTGCCAGACGCCATTCAAACCCGGCCTCTTTAAAGATGTCGGCCAAACCCTCTTCTTCGGCCTGCAGTCGCACAAGACCCGAGCCCGGAACGACCATTGCGCGTTTGACCGCGATCTTTTTGCCTTTGAGGATTTCGGCCGCCGCGCGCAGGTCTTCGATGCGCCCGTTGGTGCAGGAGCCGATAAAGACCGTGTCGACTTCGATGTCGGACAGCTTGGTGCCGGGGGTCAGCCCCATATAGTCGAGCGACCGTTCGGCCGCGCCGACCTTGCCGCCCTCAAAAGCGTCGGGGGCCGGGACGTCAGCCGTAATCGGCAGCACGTCCTCGGGCGAGGTGCCCCATGTGACCACGGGCGCGATATCTTCGCCACGGATCGTGACAACCTCGTCCCAATGGGCGTCGTCGTCGGAATAAAGTGTTTTCCACCACGCAAGAGCTGCGTCCCATTGTGCGCCTTTGGGCGCATGGGGGCGGCCTTGCAAGTATTCAAACGTCTTCTCATCTGGCGCGATCAGGCCAGCGCGTGCGCCACCTTCGATGGCCATGTTACAGACGGTCATGCGGCCTTCCATTGACAGATCGCGGATCGCTTCGCCGCAATATTCGATGACATAACCTGTGCCGCCCGCCGTGCCGGTCTTGCCGATCACAGACAGTGTGATGTCCTTGGCCGTGACACCGGGCGCAAGCTTGCCCGTGATCTCGACCTTCATGTTCTTGGACTTTTTCTGGATCAACGTTTGCGTCGCCAGAACGTGTTCAACCTCGGATGTGCCGATCCCGTGGGCCAGCGCACCAAAGGCACCGTGGGTCGCCGTGTGGCTGTCGCCGCAGACGACGGTCATGCCGGGCAGGGTCCAGCCTTGTTCGGGGCCAACGATATGCACGATGCCCTGACGGATATCCGACACTGGGTAATAGTGAATGCCAAAATCCTTGGCGTTCTGATCAAGCGCGGCCACCTGAATGCGGCTGTCTTCGGGCATCTGATCGGGATTGTCGCGCCCTTGGGTCGTGGGCACGTTATGGTCGGGGACCGCGATGGTCTTCTCTGGCGCGCGCACGCTGCGGCCCGCCATGCGCAGCCCCTCAAAGGCCTGCGGGCTGGTCACTTCGTGAACGAGGTGGCGGTCGATATAAAGCAGCGATGTGCCGTCTTCGGCTTCGTGGGCGACGTGGGCGTCCCAGATTTTGTCGTAGAGCGTCTTGCCGGTCATGGTCGTCTCCTGCGGAGGATTTCGGGGGGTTGGATCGTTCGGCGGAAATGTCGGCTGACGTCAGCCGATCGCGCGCACGCCAAAACCGGCGCCAAAAAAGCGCCAAGGTAGGCGGAACCGGTCCCCGATATCGAATAGGTCAGACATCATTCGGTCAGGTACACCTCGCCACGCGGGTCTGCAAGTCACGAAACGGGTGACGCGCGGCACAACATGTGCCATCCATGTGGGAAAGAGGGGCGTGATCGGCGGAAATTATGGTCGCGGGGCGGAAATTGCAGACGGCACGACGTATTAAGGCGGGGGCATGGGCCTTTGCGCTGGCGATGGTGTGTGCTGCGCCCGGCATGGCGCAAGAGCTTGAGAAGATCAGCTTCAGTGTTGCCGGAAACGATGAAGAGCTGACCGAACGGCTTATTGCAGGGTCGGCACTCGTGTCGGCGCGGGAAAACGAAGTCACCGATGTGCAAGAGCTGATTGCGATCGCGCGCAATGACTATGGGCGCATGGTCTCGGTCCTTTGGGAGGCGGGCTATCTCGGGGCGACGGTCTCGATCACGGTCGATGGGCAGGAGGCGGCGGACCTTTCGTTGGTGAACCTGCCTCAGTCGGTTACGAAATTCCGTTACATCATCCGCCCCGGTCCGCTTTACGATTTCGACACGCTGCAAATCGCGCCGCTCGCCCCGGCAACCGAATTGCCAGAAGCCTTTGCATCGGGGCAACCTGCCGAACTCCCCGTTGTGGCGGATGCTGCAGACGCTGCACTTTCGGCGTGGGAGGATGACGGTCACGCCAAGGTGGATGTCACTGGCCAGCAGATCGTCGCCGATCACCGGGCGCGAAGCGTCGATGCTGATATTGCCCTAGCCCCCGGTCCCCAAGTCACGCTTGGCACGGTGACGCTCAGCGGGAACCAGGACGTCGACAGCCAGCGCATCATGCAGATCTTGGGCTTTCCCACGGGCGAGGTCTTTTCGCCCAAGAAAGTTCGCGACAGCGCCAATCGTCTGCGCAACACGGGCGCATTTCGGTCGGTGACGCTCACGGAAGCGGATGAAATCAACGCCGACGGAACGCTTGATTTCGCGCTGTCGGTGGCAGAAGGCCCGCCGCGCCGGATTGAGTTCGGTGCGGAATATTCCAACGTTGAAGGGTTCGAGCTTAACGCGCGCTGGATTCACCGCAACATCCGCGGCGGCGCGGAACGGTTGGAAGTCGGTGGCCGGATCAAGAATATCGGCGGGTCGCTCACTGGCGATGAATTGACGCCATCGATTGAGCTGAACACCCGTTACGTCATCCCCGCTGTGCGGCGTGCAGATACGGATTTCTTTGTGCAGTTCGACCTGAGCCGCGATGACGAGGACGATTATGTTGGGTACTTCAGTTCGCTATCCGCAGGTTATCTGCGCCGCTTTTCCGATCGATTGTCGGCCGAGGCCGCGCTGGGCTTCAGCTATTCGATCTATGACAATGCCTTCGGAACCGATCAGGAAATCACGCTGGCCTTTCTTCAGGGGCGCGTAACATTTGATGAGCGCGACGACTTCATCAATCCCAAGAAGGGAACGTTTGGCGATCTGTTCGTGTCACCGTTTCTCAACATTAACGGCAGCGCCAATGGCGTGCGCCTGTTTGGGGACGGGCGATATTACGTGTCGCTTGGCGGCGGTAATGCAAACGTCCTGGCCACCCGGGTGCAGCTTGGGTCGATTTATGGCCCGCGCCTCGATCAGGTTCCCAGCAATCAGCTCTTCTATTCTGGCGGTGGCGGCACGGTTCGTGGTCGCAGCTTTCAGTCACTCGGTGTGCCGCTACCCAATGGTCTGCGCTCGGGTGGTCGGAGTTTCCTTGGCATCTCGGGTGAATATCGTCGCGCTGTGACCGAAGAAATCAACGCGGTCGCGTTCTATGACTGGGGCTATATCGGTGCGGAGTCGTTCCCGGACGGGTCGGGGAATTCGCATGCCGGTGCCGGTCTTGGGGTCCGCTATATCACGCCGATTGGGCCATTGCGCGTCGATCTGGCAACGCCGGTCGGCCCCGACATGTCTGAAGGCAGCAACATCTTTCTGTATATCGGGGTGGGGCAGGCGTTTTGATCCGCGCGGTATTCTTCACGGCCCTTTTGGCCCTAGCGAGCCCTGCGGTCGCGCAAAACGACGATGCGAGCTTTCTTGAAGGATTGATCGAAGGCGCGCTGTCTGGCGGGGACCGCGATGTCGTGATCCGGGGTTTTTCCGGTGTTCTGGCAGGACAGTCGCGGTTTGACAGTCTGACCATCTCGGATGCCGACGGCGTCTGGCTGGAAGTTCTCGACGTGGAACTCGACTGGTCCCGCCTCGCGCTACTTCGCAGGCGATTGCAGGTCGATAGTCTTACCGCGCAATCCATCCGCATGCCGCGCGGTCCGCTGCCAATGACTGAGGTCGAACCGGTCACCGAGGAAGAAGAGACGCCTGCAGAACCGTTCACCTTCCCCGAACTTCCGGTTGCGGTGAATGTGGGCGAACTGGTGGTCAACACGATTGAGATTGGCGAGGATGTGTTCGGCTACGGCCTGACCGCGCGCGCCGACGGCTCTGCCCAGATCGCGGATGGCGAAGGGCAGGCGGCGCTCACAGTTGAGCGGATCGATGGCCCCTTGGGCCGCTTCGCGCTGTCTGGTGACTTTGTGGCCGATACGCAGACGCTGGGCCTCAACCTGACCGCAGAAGAGGATGAGGGCGGATTGGTTGCGACGCTGGGCGGATTGCCCGGCGCACCTTCCGTGGCGCTGACCGTCGATGGCCGGTCGCCCATCAGCAATTATGTGGCCAACATTTCGCTGGAGACAGACGGCGCGCCGCGCCTCACCGGGCAGGTGGAAACCGCGCTGAACGGCGCACCGGGCGAAGCGCCACGAACATTCGCGGCCCGGCTTGGCGGGGATATCACCCCGCTGTTCTTGCCGGAATATCAGGACTTCTTTGGCCCCGCGATCCTGCTTGCTTTGCGCGGGCAAGCGGAACCCGATGGAGCGCTTACGCTGGATGCCTTTGCGCTGGAGGCGCAGTCGATTGCACTGACCGGGAATGCTGCGCTTGCGCCCGGTTTTTTGCCCGAAACCGTATCGCTGTCCGGCAGGATCAGCGACGCCAGCGACGACCCCGTTCTGCTGCCCCTAAGCGGACCAGAGACATTTGTGAGTGATGTGGCACTCGACATCGGTTTCGTAGCGGCGGACGACGCCTGGACCGCGCGGTTCGAGGTTGCGGATCTGGCCCGCGACGGTGTCTCTGTCGAGGGGCTGTTGCTTGACGGATCAGGCATCGTTCGCGGGCTCGACCCCGAGACCCCACTAGAGGCAACGGCCACACTGGATCTTACCGGGCAGTCCGTGAACCTTGGCGATGCCGCACTCGACGATCTGATCGCGGATGAGCTGACCGGCGATCTTGATGTTCAATGGCGCCAGGGTGCGCCGTTGACCATCGAACGGCTTGCGCTCGATGGCGGTATATATGGTGTGGACGCCTCTGCGGTGATCACGGATCCGGGGGCCTGCCTTGACGGCCAGCTTCGAAGGCCAGGCGCGCGCGGATGATTTGGCCGCGTTTTCCGGGATCGCCGGTCGCGATCTGGGCGGCGCGGTGCAGGCAGACGTCAGCGGGTCTTTCGCGCTGGCGGATTTGTTCTTTGACGTGGCGGCTGGTCTGCGTTCACAAGACCTTGTCGTTGATCAACCACAGGCAGATGCGGTTCTGGCGGGGCAGGCGACAGTTGATGTTGTCGCGCGACGCGATGCATCCGGGATTGCGGTTGAACGGGCGCAGGTCGAAACACCAAATGCGTCCGCCGATCTGCGCGGCACGATCCAGGAACAAGGCAGCGCGATTGACGGGGATGTCCGTCTTGATGATGTCGCGCTCGTCCTGCCCGAGCTGTCCGGTCCGGCGGTTCTTACATTAGACGTGACGCAGGGCGAGACAGATTGGCAATTCGACGTCGAGGGCCGTGGCGCAGGCGCAGAGATTTTTGCCAAGGGCCGCGTCACAGACCCGCTTGGTGCAACCACCGGAGCGGCGGATGTTGACATTCGTCTGGCTGATCTCGCCCCTTACAGCGTGTTTGCGGGTCGCGATCTTACCGGGTCGATTGCGCTCGCAGGATCGATTGAAGGCGATGTGCCGGGACGCAGCGGCACCGCCGATCTTGGCGGTACGCTCGACAATATCTCGATTGGGATCGCGCAGGTCGACGCGCTTTTGGCAGGACAGACCCGCCTTGCCGTCAAGGGGGCCGTGAGCGAAACCGAGATTATGGTCGAAACGCTCAGCGTGGACGGACAGGCGATCGATCTCACCGGTTCTGCTGCACTGACAGGGCCGCTAAGCGCGGCCAACGGAACGGCCGAGTTGGACTTTGGTCTGTCCGATCTCGCACTGCTCGACCCACGTGCCGATGGCCCGATTTCCATAACGGCCAACGTCTCGGCCGAGGCGGGGGTCTGGGACTACGACATCGATGCAACCGCGCCCGAGTTGGAACTGACCTCGGCTGGCAGTGTCCAGTACCCTCTGGGTGAAGCGCGCATTGAGGGTCAGATCGCGCTTGATGCAGGGGACCTTGGGCAGTTTGCCGGGCTTGCCGGTGTGCCTTTGGCCGGGTCGGTCGCCGCACAGGGGACCTTTGCGGCGTCAGAGGGTGGCGAGGTTATCGATGTCGATTTGCAGGCCAATGGCGACAGCCTCTCGATCGGGCAGGCGGATGTCGACAGGCTCCTCGCGGGCCCGTTTGCCGTGGATGTCGATGTGGCCCGCCAAGCCGAAGAGATCGAGATCACGACGGCCTCGCTGGATTTTGCACAGGTGGATGTGACGGCCTCTGGCGTGATCTCGAGCACCAGCGGAAGCCTCGATATCGAGGCGGATCTGGCTAACCTTGGGCTTTTCTTGCCCAACTTACCGGGTGCAGCTTCGGTCAGCGGTACATTGCAGCGCGATGGTGCCAATGGGTTTAGCGTCTCTGCAGACGCAACAGGTCCCGATGGCATCGCACTCAATGCCAGTGGTGATTTGGCGGCTGATTTCAGCTCTGTCGATATAACGGCGTCGGGGGGCGCACCTCTGGGTCTGGCCAATCGCTTTATTGCCCCAATCACAGGTGACGGTGCGATCAGCTTTGATGTTGCGGTTAACGGCCCGCCATCGCTTGAGGCTGTCTCTGGCTCCGTGAACGTGGGGAATGGAACCGTTGTGATCCCGCAGGTGCCCATGGTTCTTGACGGGCTCAGCGCGGACGTGTCGCTTGGCGGAAGTCAGGCCGTGCTCAACGTGCAAACCGCGCTCCGCGAGGGCGGGCGGATCAGCGTCACCGGTCCGATCGGGCTGTCACCGCCTTTCGCGGGCGATATTGACGTGCGGCTTGATGGCGCGACACTCACCGATAGCGCGCTATACCGGACCAGCCTCACCGGTGATCTGTCGGTGAACGGTCCTTTGACAGGCGGTGCGACGATTGTGGGCGCTATCAATGTTGGAGAAACGCTCATTCGCCTTGACGCGGCAAGCGGCGGGGTGGCGGGCTTGCCACCGGTGGATCATACCAATCTTCCCCCTGAGGTGCGTCAAACCCTCGAACGCGCCGGGCTTGTGACTGAGGAAGAGGAAGCGCCCAGCGGCGGAACGGCGATTGCCTATCCGCTGGATGTCAGCGTGCAGGCCCCCTTGGTCGAGGTGCGCGGGCTTGGGGTAAATGCCAATTTCTCCGGCGGAATTGAAGTTGGCGGAACAACGGCAAATGTGGTTCCGGTCGGTGAA
>Ga0064014_10039_pt1 | contig 72074 bp, 65 predicted proteins | sample CrowatWCoCulture_2_FD_61584 | JGI IMG/M metagenome (GOLD analysis project Ga0064014, IMG submission 61584) | Marine cyanobacteria communities from the University of California, Santa Cruz, USA, analyzing cyanobacterial DNA methylation -... | ecosystem: Host-associated > Microbial > Bacteria >...
TTCCGGGTTGTGCCGGGTGGCCATATGGGCATTCTTGCGGGGAGCAAGGCGCCTCGCCAGAGTTGGCTCGAGTTGGCGGAGTGGCTTGCTTTGCGGTCGGACTGAGTCTTCTGCTTGGGATGCTTTGGAGTTTGCCGGCGAGTGTTGGGGTAGGCTTTCCAAAACACGCTACGAGCACATCCATGTGCGCTTGTTTCGGGCCATCCTTGGCCCTCTACAGCTTTGGAAAGCCTACCCCAACACCCGCCTCCGCTGGCATCAGAGGTTCTTCAAGGTTGCCTCTAGTTCTGAAAGACTGTTGATTACAGCAGACGGCTGAATACCCCAATCTTCAAACACCTTGTTCGGATCTCCTTTGAACCCAGATTGCGAGTAATCCTGCAGCTCGGGCTCCAATTACATCCCACGCGTTACTGGACACAAGCACAGGGGTTTTTCCCAGGAACCGGTTGCGACGCCGGGCATAGGTGTAAACGGCAGGATCGGGTTTGAAACTCTTGATATCGTCTACCGATACCAGGACCTCAAATTGGTCGAGCAAGTCGTTGTGCCCGAGCACTTTCTCCAGTGCCGGATAACCGCCATTGGAAAACGCGAACAGCGGATACTGCCCTTTCAGTGTTTTCAGCGCCGGCAAGGCATCGTCAAACGCGGGCAGAGACAGGTAGGCCGCCATCAGGGCGTTTTCGCGTTCTTCGGACAGGGTCAGTTTGTGGGTTGCCATGGCGTAGCGCAGAGCTTGGCGGGTGCAGACACCGAAATCTTCGTAGACTTTCATCAGGCCCTTGCGGAACGAGAATTCCAGCTGTTTCTCCCGCCACAACGCGGCTACGCCCTCTGCCCTGTCACCAGCGTCTTCCGCCAGCAGGCGGGACATGCCCATGGGGTCAACCAGGGTTCCGTAGACGTCGAAAGCGAGGGTCATGGTCATCGGTGGGGCTCCTCATCCGGAAGGGGGTTCGGGGTCGTATACTGGAGTCACAGTATCGAGATTTGAACGATCACTCAACACAGTCAGCGATGACGACAGTAATGACCAAAGGAGCGAAACCCACTCGCCGGCTATGACTATCCTCAGGACTTTGCTCGTTTTACTCGCGCTGGCCACCACTGCCGCCTGCGCCACCAGCACTCAACTCTACAGTCCCGGGCCATCAACCCTGGGCGCCGAACCGGTGACCGACTTCGACCGCTACCTCGAATCTGTCAAAGCCTATGTCGATACCAATCTGGTGCCGGTGGACGGGTTTGAGCGGGAGCAGCAGGTACTGTGGAACCTGCCGTACCGGCTGGCACCGGCGGCGGGTTGCAGCTCCGGGGATCGTACCGGGATCCTATTGGTTCACGGCCTGAGCGATTCGCCCTTTGTGTTCCGGGATCTGGCCCGTTACCTTGCAGATCGCTGTGTTGAGGTCCGGACCCTGTTATTACAGGGGCACGGCACCCGGCCCGGGGATATGGTGACGGCCAGCGCCGACGTCTGGCGCGATCAGGTACGCAATCACTTCATTGCCCTGTCGCAGGACGTGGACCGGGCGTTTATTGGCGGATTCTCCCTGGGCGGGGCACTGGCCACAGATTACGCGCTTTCGGAGACCGGGCCGCGGCCGGAAGGCCTGATTGCTATTGCACCGGCCTGGCAGCTTAACGGTTTGCGGGACTACCTCTGGCTGGCGCCCATCGCCGACGTGTTTGCTGATTTTGTAGAGAAGGAGCCCGAGCTTAATCCGGTGAAGTACGAGTCGTTCTCCTTTAACGCCGGCAGTCAGATCGGCGACGTCATATCGGCGGCCCAAGGCCGGATAATTCAGCAAGACAGTATCGATATGCCTTTGTTCCTGGCTGCCACGGAGGCGGACTCGGTGATCAACCTCGACTATCTGGTCACGCAGTTCCGGGAACGGTTCAGCAACTCCGGGAACGCCATGGTGATCTTTCGGGATACCCGCACAGCCTGGCCGGAGGCGCAGGCCGATGAGCGCATCCGTTTCCTGAACAGCTATCTGCCTGACGCCAATATTCTGGAGTTCTCGCACCAGTCGCTGCTGGTTGCGCCGGACAACGAACTCTATGGCCTGGGCGCGCCACTGCAGCGATGCCTGGAACCGAATAACATTTCCCTGGAGGGCTGTCGTCAACTACCGCAGGACGATCTCTGGTTCAGTGCCTGGCACGACACGGAGCGTCCGGTGTATACCAGCCGGCTGACCTACAACCCCTGGTTCGACGATCTGGCAGAGGCTGTTGGGACATTCATTCAGGCAAACGAATCAGGCGAGGCGCCGTAGCGCCACCGCAGACATCGGGTTACACTGCCATTCATGAACCCGATTGATACATTCAACCTGGATTTCCGGGCCCTCAGCACCTTTCTGGCGGTGCTTGATGAAGGCAGCGTGTCCCGTGCGGCAGTCAGGCTGGGCGTTACCCAGTCTGCGGTGAGTCACACGCTGGAACGTCTGCGCCAGGCCCTGGGGGACCCCCTGTTTGTGAAGTCCGGCCGCGGCATTGTGCCAACCCGCTACGCACTTCAGGCCGGGCCCCATATCCGCCAGATTTTGGATGACCTGCAGTCGCTGTCCTCGGGCCCGCCGTTCAGTCCCGCCACGGCAGAGTTCACCTTCACGATTGCTGCCAATGACTACCAGCGGGACCTGCTTTTGCCGGGCCTGGTGCGAACGTTGCGGCAGGAAGCTCCGGGCATCAGCCTTCAGGTGATTCCATCTGGCATTCCCCGGGCCGATCTGTTGCGAAAGGATGTCTGTGATCTGGTGATTTCTCCGCACGCGCCGGAGGCGACGGACATTATGCAGCGGGGCCTGATGGCCGACCGTATGGTGGTGTTCTACGATCCCGAATACCGGAAACCGCCAGCGGATCTGCCGGAATACCTTAAGGCAGACCACATTGCCCTGTTGTTCGCCACCGGCGAAAAACCGACTGTGGAAACCGCCATGGACACCCGTGGTCTGGTTCGTCGCAATGTGGTGACGGTCTCCAACTTCTCCGGCCTACCGGAGTTCCTCCGCGGAACAGATATGCTTGCTACGGCCCCGGAGGGCATGAGCAAACACTTACTCCGGGACTTCGCCTGGGTTCCGCTACCTTTTGATTTCAAACCCTTTACCCTGCTAATGCTGTGGCACCGCCGCAATCAGAACGATCCCGCCCACAAGTGGCTGCGCAACCAGGTGAATGCCGTTGCCGCTACCCTCAACGGTCTTAAAAGTTAATCAATTAGTTTTGCTCATAGGTTGTATGAGCTTTGCTGGCGTTATCTTCTGAACTCCTCTGACCTAGACTGCCTTCACTCCCTTATAGGCCGGGTTGGGTAAGGCTTTCCAAAACACGCTCCTTACGGCACGTCCCTGTGACGCTTGGGCTCCGCCATCCATGGCTCCGCACAGTTTTGGAAAGCCTTACCCAACCCGCCCTGTCGGAATTTTGAGATAACGCATCGGGAAACACATGCTGACTTTGACGAGTGTCTGGACAACCGTTCTGCTTGCTGCCGCTGTGGCCCTTGGGCCGCTGGCAACAGATATGTATTTGCCGGCACTTCCCCAGATAGGTTCAGACTTTGGCACCGGCACCGATCAGGTTCAGCTGACACTGAGCCTGTATCTGGTGGGCTTTGCCATTGCTCAGCTGGTTTGCGGTCCGTTGGCGGACCGTTTTGGTCGCAAACCGATCATGATTGGTGGTTTCGTGCTTTTTGCCATTGCCAGTATTGGCTGCGCACTGGCGACGAACATCGAAACACTGATTCTGTTCCGTTTCCTGCAGGCCCTTGGCGGTTCTGCCGGGCCGGTTCTGGGTCGGGCGGCCATTCGGGATATCTATACGCCCCGCGAAGCCGCCAAAATCCTGGCTATCCTGGCCAGTATCATGGCCCTGGCTCCGGCGGTCGCGCCGACCATCGGTGGCCTGTTGACGGCCAGCCTGGGTTGGGCTTCGGTATTCCTGGCTCTGGGTGGCTACGCCCTGGTGATGGCCGTGGTGGTTGCCTTTGGTATTCCCGAGCCCATGCGTCCGGAGCATCGCCAGTCCCTGAAAATCGGCAGCCTGCTGCGGAACTACCGCACAATTGCGAAAGACATCAGCTTCCTGGGCTACACCCTGACCAATGCCCTGATTTTCTCCGGTCTGTTTGCCTTCCTGTCCGGCTCTTCGTTCGTGCTTATCGATTTCCTGGGGGTGCCGACCGAGCAGTTCGGCCTGTACTTTGCCTGTATGGTGGCCGGCTATATTGTTGGCAACCTGACCGCCGTCCGTCTCGGCCGTCGCCTGGTGCCGGACCAGATCCTTGTGCGCGGCCTGATCATTGCCGTGGCTGGCGGCAGCCTGATGGCCGTGCTGGCACTGAGTGAAGTGTTCAACGTCTGGGCGGTGATCCTGCCGCAGGCCCTGTTCATGATCGGCACCGGGATGGTCCTGCCCCAGACCATGGCGGGCGCCCTGGCGAACTTCCCGACCATGGCCGGCTCCGCCTCGGCCCTGTTCGGCTTCACCCAGATGGCCGTCGCCGCTGTTGCCGGCATGCTCGTCGGCCACCTGCACGATGGCACCTCTCTGGTAATGGCCTTGATCATCGCCGCCTGCGCAGCACTCGCGATGGCCTGTTATCTGCTGCTGGTTCAGCGTTATCCTGCGAAAGGTTTCGAACCACAAAGTGCGACCGGCAATTAAGGCAAAATCATCCAAAGTGGTCTACACAGAGTACGTAAGACTCTAAACCAGACACCGAGGAGCAAATACCATGAGCAGCGTTAACCTGGACGGCAATCCCATTGAATTGAGCGGCAAATTTCCCGAGACAGGCGACAACGCGCCTCCCTTTACCCTCACCAACAGCGGGCTGGAAGAAGTCAAACTCGACAGCTGGGCCGGCAAGCGCAAGATCCTGAACATCATTCCCAGCATCGACACCGGCGTCTGCGCCGCGTCTACCCGGAAGTTCAACGAAAAGGCCGGCAGCCTCGACAACACCGTGGTCCTCGTCGTCTCCGCCGACCTGCCCTTCGCCGCCGCCCGGTTCTGCGGTGCCGAAGGCCTGAAAAACGTCGAAACCCTGTCCACCTTCCGGAACTACAGTTTCCAGCAGGACTACGGCGTCGCCATCCAGGATGGCCCCCTGGCCGGTCTCTGCGCCCGTGCGGTAGTTGTACTGGATGAAGACAACAAGGTTCTGCACAGCCAGCTGGTTGGTGAGATCAAGGACGAACCAGACTACGACGCTGCCCTGAAGGCGCTTTAAGCCTTCTTATTCTCCCTGAGCGCCGGGCATAGCTCCCGTCGTCGGGGCAGTTGGATGGGGGCGGGCTTCTGAAACCGTGCGGAGCCATGGATGGCGGAGCCGAGCGTACAGGGATGTATTCACAGCGTGTTTCAGAAGCCCGCCCCCAGCCGACTGCGTGCTCCAAAAACAGAACCTGTTAGAATCCCCGCCCAAAACCCGAACCCCAACCGAAGGCCCCTGACGCCCCGTGCAGACCACCACCCAAAACCCATCCCTGGCCCGCCAGCTCTACAGCATGACCTGGCCCATGCTCTTCGGGGTACTGTCTCTCATGACCTTCCAGCTGGCCGACAGTGCCTTCGTGGGTCAGCTTGGCCGGGATCCGCTGGCGGCACTGGGTTTCACACTGCCGATGCAGCAACTGATCATCGGCCTTCAGGTGGGTCTGGGCATTGCGACCACGGCAATCGTTTCCCGCACACTGGGTGCCGGCGATGAACTGCGCGCCTTCCGTCTGGGCGGCCTGATCATTACCGTTGGCGGCAGCCTCGTTTTTGTTATCTGCGTGGCGCTGTGGTTCCTGCAAAGCCACATCATGACCGCGCTTGGCGCGGAAGACTCACTACTGCCCCTGATCCGCCAGTACTGGATTCCCTGGCTGATGGCCGCCTGGACCGGGGCCTTCCTGTACTTCGGCTACAGCGTTTGCCGGTCCCACGGTGACACCAAATTGCCGGGATACATGATGGTGGCCACGAGCCTGACCAACATCGCCCTGGACCCGCTCTACATCTTTGTTTTCGGCTGGGGACTGCCTGGCGCCGCCTGGGCCACCATTACCTCTTTCGGTATCGGCTGCCTGGTGATCTATCCGAAACTCCTGAAACGCCAATGGGTGCGTTTCGATCTTCAGGAGCTTGCCCTCTGGAAAGCCCTGAAACAGCTCAACGGCATCATGGCCCCGGCCATGGTCAGCCAACTGATGCCGGCTGTCTCGGCCATGCTGGCGACGGCTCTTGTCGCCGGCTTCGGCTCCGCCGCCGTTGCCGCCTGGGGTCTGGGCACCCGTCTGGAATTTTTCTCTATCGTGGTAGTGCTGGCCCTGACCATGTCGATGCCGCCGATGATTGGCCGGTTATTGGGTGCCGGGGATATCGAGCAGATCCGTAAACTGGTGCGCCTTGCGGTCCGGTTTGTGGTGGTGTGGCAGCTGGCCATCGGCTTGACCTGGGTGGTGGCTTCCGGGTTGGTATCGGAGCTGTTCTCCAGCGACAGTGATGTGCAGGAGGTTCTGGCCGGTTATCTGGTGCGGGTGCCGCTTAGCTATAGCGGTCTGGGCGTGTGCATGCTGATGGTGTCGGTATGCAATGCCCTCGGGCTGGCGATGCGGGCCCTGCTGGTGTCCACCCTGCGCCTGTTCCTGTGCTTCCTGCCCCTGCTCTGGATCGGTAGCCAGATCAACGGGGTCTACGGCCTTATGAGTGGTGCACTGGTGGGCAATCTGTTCGCCGGCGCCATGGCTTACAGCTTTTACCGGGCCGGCATGACGCGTTTGAAGGCGGAGCTCGCCTCAGGCAAAGCGTGAGCGGAAGCTCTCGGGTACAGGCACCACTTCTTTGCGGTGGTAGTTGAAGAAGACGAATCCGTATTTGGCCAGTGCCACCGGCTGGCCGCTTTCGGCCTTGGTGACCCGGAACACGAAATCCCCGCCATACTTGTTGAAGTCCATCAGACCCACTTCAAAGCGCAGCATTTCCGGGAAGAAGGACTCGGACTGGTACATGGTGGCCAGGTCGGTAACGATAATGCCGGTGCCGTCTTTGCTCGCTTCCTGGATACCGTAACTGACCAGGAACTGGGCCCGGGCTTCGGAGAGCATCGAGATCAGGGCGTCGTTGCCGAGGTGGTTGGCGCCGTTGATGTCGGTGATTCTGACGGGCATTCTGGTTTCGAAGCAGAAGACGTCGTCCGGGAAGGAGAGTTTGATTCGGGCCACGGGGGTTCCTGTTTTCACTGGGTATCTTGGGGCAAATCATACGCTGTTCGACTTTAGTGTTCATCTCAAGACGCCCAGTCCCAAATCGGTTATCTTGCTATGAGACCTCCGCGCCGATGGTTTTGGTGGAGCGACGGCAGGGAAGGGCTTTCCAAAACACGCTCCTTGCGGCACGTCCATGTGACGCTTGACTGTCGCCATCCCTGGCGACAGACAGTTTTGGAAAGCCCTTCCCTGCCATCGTTCGTATCACTCCCGCGCACTGACAATAAATATTTGAAGATGGAGTTTTATGGATATTCGCCCTGCTGCCACCTTGGTTCTGGTTCGAGATACAGCCGAAGGCCTTGAAGTCCTGCTGCTGCAACGCACCTGGGACGCCGTGTTTATGCCCGGCTATTTTGTATTCCCTGGCGGGCGAGTCGAGGAAAACGAGACTCACGGGCAGGACCATATTATCGGGCCCGGAGACGCCGAGATCAGTCAGACCATGAGTGTCGATGAAGGCGGCGCGGACTATATGTTGGCGGCGGTTCGGGAGTGTTTTGAGGAGTCCGGGGTTCTGGTTGCGGTGGATAAACAGGGCAACCCGATATCCGGGGATCATCCGGCCCATGCGGATCGGAGGTCGGTGTTCGACGGCGATCTGTCTCTGGCCAGTCTGTGCAAAAAGCACGGCTTGGCGCTTCCGCTGGACAGGCTTGCCTATCTCGGCCACTGGATTACGCCGCCGGGGCCGCCGAGGCGTTTCGATACACGGTTTTTCGTGACGCCCGCTCCGGAAGGTCAATTGGCCGGGCACGACGGTATCGAAACCATCGATCATGTCTGGATCCGCCCGGAACAGGCCCTTGAGGATCATCGGAACGGCCAGCGGTTGCTGGGGTTGCCAACGATTCGGACGTTGCGGGTGCTGAACGGGTTCGAGACCACCGATGCGCTGATGCGCTATGCCCACGCCAACCCGCCCGAGCCCTACCCCAATCAGCCCTGGCCGGCGGTCAAAAAGGGCAAGCCGGTGACGCTGGAACCCGGAGCGCCGGCCTATGATGAGGCGGCGAAGCTGGATCCGGAAGGTGAAGGTTCGACCCATGCGGAGATTATTCCCGGAGAAGCGGTTGAGGTTGCGGCCCGGGTCACCCGGCTGACGGCGCCCAACCCGGGGATGATGACCGGGCCAGGGACCAACACCTATATTCTGGGCCAGGAACGCTTCACGGTGATTGACCCCGGCCCCGCCAACGAGTCCCATATCGAGCGGATTCTGGAGGTGACCGGTGGCGTGATTGATCAGGTGGTGGTAACCCACACGCACCAGGATCATTCGCCGGCGGTGGCTGCCCTGAAAGAGCGCACCGGTTGTCGGGTGTTCGGTTGGCCGGCGCCCCCGGGTGCCGGCCAGGACCAGACCTTCCGGGCCGATGATGAACCGGAGCACGGTGATCTGATTGTGACCGAAGCCGGGCTCCTGAAGGTGCTTCATACCCCGGGTCATGCCTCGAACCATCTGTGTTTTCTGCTGGTCGACCAGAAGCTGCTGTTTTCCGGTGACCACATCATGCAGGGCTCAACGGTGGTCATTAATCCGCCGGACGGCGACATGAAGGCCTACATCGAGTCGCTCTACGAGTTGCTGGCCGAATCCATTCGCTACATTGCGCCGGCACACGGCTTCCTGATGGGGCATCCCGAGGCCGTCATCGATTTCCTGATCACCCACCGTCTGTCCCGTGAGCACAAGGTGGCCCGTGCGCTGGAGGCCCTGGCTCCAGTGGATCTGAAAGCCCTCACAGCAAAAGCCTATGACGATGTTCCGGCCGCCATCCACGGCCTTGCGGCACGGTCAGCCCTGGCGCATTTGCTGAAACTGGAGGCCGAGCACAGGGCGTTCCGGGAGGAAGATCTGTGGCATGTCGTACACGACAGCTAACGCGGGAGTAACGAAAGCACACGGGATTTCGCAAAACACCCATATTTTTAATCACTTTTCCGGCGTATAACTGTTTTCGTTATAACTTGCCCGGATTTCATGAAAGTGGCATTAAACCTTTGTCACAGCAGTATTCATGACCGCCAGAGGCACTCTATCCTTGAGCGCACACTGACGCACCGTGAGGAAATATGCTGTTTGAGCGGCTTCAAAAACCGTCCCCCCCGGATCCTGCTGATTGGCCTGGTCATACCCTGGCTGTCGGCACCTGTTCTGGCTGAAACCGATTCGGCAAAGGCCAGCAAAAAATCCGAAGTGCTGATCGCGGAACTGGCCGAGGACGAGAGCGTCGAAGACGTTGAACAGTCGGCCCCCTGCAGACCAAAGGGAAGGACAACAAAGCCCGTCAGCCGGCAGTCCCACAGGGCGGAGCCGGTATCGATACGCCCTCGGCCGGTTCCCGCAAGGTAGCCCCGAACATCGATCTCAAGCAGGTTGCGCCGCCACCGGAGGCACAGGTTTCAGCGCCCGCTGATACCGATGCAGATGCCGCAGAATCCGAGGTCATGGCAACCGAAGCGGTGGCCGAACCCGAGCCGGAGCCCGAGATTCGCGAAGGCGAGGTCTTCACGCTGTTGGACAATGATGTTCTGCCCGGTACCTCGACCCGCCTGGCCTGGACCCCCGGCATCCAGATTGCCGGGCTGTCCCAGACAACCCCGGTTCTGGTGGTCAACGGTATCAACGCCGGCCCGACGCTGTGCCTCACCGGTGCTGTTCACGGGGATGAGTTGAACGGCATCGAGATCATCCGCCAGACCATGTATGACCTGAACCCGGAGAAGCTGTCGGGTACGGTCGTGGGTGTGCCGATTGTGAACCTGCCGGGATTCCAGCAGGGCAGTCGTTACCTGCCCGATCGCCGGGATCTCAACCGGCATTTCCCGGGCAGCCCCGATGGCAGCCTGGCCGACCGGATTGCCCACTCACTGTTCGAGAACGTGATTCGCAAGTGCGACATGCTGGTGGACATCCACACCGGCTCACTGAAACGCACCAACCTGCCGCAACTTCGTGCCGACATGAACAACCCGGACGTGGCGGAATTCACCCGGGGCTTTGATCGCATGGCGGTGGTGCACAGCTCTGGTTCTGGTGGCATGTTGCGCACGGCCGCTGTGGAAGCCGGTATTCGCACCGTCACCCTGGAGGCCGGAGAATCCCACCGCATCCAGCAACACCAGATCAGCGCCGGCGTGAACAGCCTCACCAGTCTGATGGAGCGTCAGGGCATGATCTCCCGGATGTTCGTATGGGGCGATCCGGAGCCTGTCTATTACGATTCCGACTGGATCCGCGCGGACCACGGCGGGATTCTGTTCAGCGAAATTGAGTTGGGGGCAAACGTATCGGAAGGAGAGATTCTCGGTTACGTCTCCGATCCGATCACCAATGCCCAGCACCCCATCCGGTCTACCACCGATGGCCGGGTTATCGGTATGGCCGTGGACCAGGTAGTGATGGCCGGTTTTGCCGCCTACCACATTGGTACGGAGGCAGAAGTTCCCGGAGAGTAGTATGCTAGGCTTTTTTCGGGTATCACCAACCCCACAGGAGCCTTTGTGTCTTCCGAGAAAGCCGGAGTCTTGTCGCGAATTCCCGGCCTGGCCTACATCGGGCTGGTTCTCACCCCGCTATTCTGGGCCGGCAACGCCGTGGTGGCCCGGGGTACGGTCGAGAACATCCCGCCGTTATCCATGTCCTTCTGGCGCTGGGTGATCGCCCTGGCTATCCTGCTGCCCTTCGGGCTTCCCGGTATCTGGCGCCACCGCCAGGTTATCCGCCAGCGCTTCGGTTCCATGCTCGCACTGGCGACCTTCAGCGTGGGGGCATTCAATACCCTGCTGTATCTGGCGGCGACCACAACCACCGCTACCAATATTGCCCTGATCAACGCCACTATCCCCATTTTCGTGGCACTGCTGGCCTGGATTCTCCTCGGCGACCGCACCCGGCCGATTCAGGCGCTGGGTATCGCGCTGGCCATTACCGGCATCGTTACCGTTATTGCCCGCGGCGATCTCTCGGTGCTCACCAGCCTTCAGGCCCAGTCGGGGGATCTGATCATGGTGGCGGCGGTATTCAGCTGGGGCCTGTTCTCGGTGCTACTGCGACGGCAGGCTGTACCTTTGCCAGCACTGACTTTTCTGACCACGCAAATCCTGCTCGGCACGCTGGTTGTCCTGCCGTTCTACCTGACCGATCTGATTTTCTTCTCCGGTGGTTTCGAAGTGTCAAAAAGCACCGCCATGCCGTTGCTGTACTTCGCCATCTTCCCGGGGATCCTGGCCTATGGATTCTGGAACCACGGTGTGCATAAAATTGGCCCGGCCAGGGCTGCCATCTTCATGTACCTGACGCCTGTCTTCGCCTCGATTCTGGCCGGCATTTTCCTGGCCGAATCCCTCGGGCTGTTTCATGTTATAGGCGGCGCGCTGATCCTGGCCGGGCTGGTATTGGCCACGCAGACCCGTAAACGCACCGACTACCCGACCCCGGAGCAGTCAGCAAAAGGAGACATCCATGATTAAACCTGTCCCAGAAATCTCTCACCGCTTCTTTTGCCTGGTTCTGGTGCTGTTGACCGCTGGCCTGTCGGCGCCGGCTGCAGCGGAACCCTGTGATCCCGAGGAGTCCAAGTGGGTACCTACCCGCTATTATCCAGCCGGTGCTGCGGTCTTTCACAAAGGCAGTTGGTATGAGTCCCGCGAATTGCACGAGGGCCTGGAACCGGGCATTACGTTCGACTGGAAAGAGCTGGATTCTGTGCCGGACTGCGAGGGCCGTAAGCAACCGGTTGATCAAACCCGGGCCGGAGACGGCCAGAAAGGCACCGAGGCTGGTGCCGGCCAAACCGTCGGCAAGAGCAAACGGGGCGAGACGTCTTCCGGCATGTGTGTAAGACCGGACCCGTGGCTATTTTCCAGAAGCTACACGGTTGGCAGCCTGGTCACCCACGGCGGTCAGATCTGGGAGGCTATCCGGGCAACCAACGGAGACATGCCCGGCATGAACAAGCCTCCTCGTTGGCAACTGGTGGAGGATCATTGTTCCCTGGAAGGCCGACAGTAACGAGGAGCGGGCAACTAACTAGAGAGCCGCTTCGATGCGGCCAATGACCTCTTCCAGAACCGATCTGGCGCAGCCGATGTTCAGGCGCATAAAGCCACTGCCCGGGTCGCCAAAGGAGAGTCCGGGATTCATGCCCACACCGGCTTCCCGGACAAAAAAGCGTTTCAGGCCCGCATCGTCCAGGCCCAGTTCGCGGCAATCCAGCCACATGAGATAGGTGCCCTCCGGAGCGGACACGCGAATGGCGGGCAGGCGCTGGCCAACAGCCTCCACCACATAGTCCCGGCTGGCCTGCAGATAGGCCATCAGATCGTCCAGCCAGGGGGCACCATGGCGGTAGCCGGCCTCAAACCCGGCAATACTGAACGGATTGCACTGGGGCAGATGCATGGATTCAAACACGTCCTTCATTGCCTTGCGCCGGTCCGCATCGGGAATAACCAGAGCGGACAGGCCGAGGCCGGGCATGTTGAAACTCTTGCTCGGTGCGACCGCCGTTACCAGTGCATCTTCAGGACCGGCCAGCTTCGCCAGCATGGTGTGGCGGGGTTTATCCGTGAAGGTCAGGTCACAATGAATCTCGTCGGAGACCACCACCAGCCGGTGCCGGCGAGCAATATCCAGCACCGCCGTCAGTTCTTCCTCCGACCAAACCCGGCCAACCGGGTTATGGGGCGAGCACAGCAGCAGGATCCGGGCATCGGGGCGGGCTGCGCACTGCTCCAAGTGATCAAGATCCATGCGGTAGTGGCCCGGGTCTCCGGTGTCCGGATCCTCCGGCACCAAGGGGTTTTCGATCACCACCCGGCCACTGTGCCGCACCGAACTGAAAAACGGCGGATAAACCGGCGGCTGGATGATGACGCCCTCACCGGGTCCCGCGTAGGCCATGCACGCGGCGTTGATCGATGGCACCACGCCGGGCGCCATCAGTATCCACTCGCGCCGGATCTCCCAGTCATGGCGGCTGGCAAACCAGTCGATCATCGACTGGTAAAGACTGTCCGGAAACAGGGTGTAGCCATAAACCGGATGTTCCGCCCGCTCCCTCAACGCACGGGTGACAGCCTCCGGTGCCGCGAAATCCATATCGGCCACCCAGACCGGGATAACATCCTCGGTGCCAAAAACCGCCTTGCGGGCATCAAACTTGACGGAACAGGTGTGTTCCCGGGAAACCGGCTGATCAAACGGGCTGGACACAGGGACTCTCCAGGGCAGATAACAACATTGGAAAACGGTATTGTGGTGGGCCCGAACGGCCATCGCAACCGTCGGCTGCCGATGTCGCCACCGTGTTCATATCCGGCTTTGGTCGAACATCGTCGATAAACACTTGCCCAAGCAGGGCGATACTTGCGAACCTAACGGTTTATCCAATAAAAACTTCCAAACATTCCCCGGAGCCTGTTCAATGATTGGCCAGATTCTGTCCACCATGTTGCCGGTATTTCTGATCGCCGGTTGCGGCGCACTCTATGGCCGCTACCGGACGCCCGACATCCAGGGACTGAACGTTCTCAACATGGAGCTGTTTGTGCCCATGCTGGTCTTCGCTGTTCTTGCTGACCAGCAGGCTCCGCTGCAGAACTACGCCCAGCTTGCACTGGCCGCCACGGTGGTTGTGCTCGGATCAGGAATTGTTCTGTATCCGCTGGCCAGGGTTCTGAAGCTGAACCTGAAGACCTTTCTGCCACCGATGATGTTTAACAATTCCGGCAATATGGGTCTTCCGCTGCTGGTACTGGCCTTTGGCGATGAGGCCCTGCCGGCGGCCATTGTGCTATTCATCGTGGAAATGCTGCTGCACTTTTCGGTGGGGCTGTACATGCTCGCCCCCCATACCTCCATCGTAAAACGCCTGAAGCTGCCCATCGTATTTGCCAGTATTGCCGGGCTCTCGGTCAATCTCGGGGGCGTGACCCTGCCGGAATGGCTGCTGGAAACCCTGAACATGCTCGGTGGTGTGAGCATACCGCTGATGCTCTTTGCCCTTGGCGTGCGCATGCTTGATATCGATTTCAGTGACTGGAAACTGGGTATGCTGGGCGCCATCGCCTGTCCCGCCAGCGGTCTGATCCTTGCATGGCCGATGATTGCGGTTCTGGATCTTCCCGGGATGCAGGTGGCGGCGCTGTGGGTATTTGCAGCCTTGCCTCCGGCCGTACTCAATTACATGGTGGCGGAACAGTATCGGCAGGAGCCACACAAGGTCGCCTCGCTGGTATTATTGAGCAATCTGGGCAGTCTTGTGGTTATGCCGGTTGTGCTCGGTCTGGTGTTTGCCGCCGGCTACGTCTGAGCATCTGCCCCACTAACCGCTCTGTTAGCCGAGGAAGGACCCGATGTCTGAAACCGTTGCGGTGGTGCGCGCCTCCCGACCCAATTTCCTGGTACTCGCACCGCTGTGTGCCGGCCTTGGCGTGGCGGTAGCCTGGCACCAGGGCGAGCCTCCGGCCCTGCTCAATACCCTGCTCGTCCTGATTGGCGCCCTGCTGGCCCATGCCGCCGTCAATCTGCTCAATGAGTACGAAGACTTTGCCTCCGGGCTGGATCTGATTACCCGTCGCACGCCATTCTCCGGCGGCAGTGGTGCCTTGCCGGAGGTTCCCACCGCCGCCCGGCAAGTCCTGCTGGCCGCCTTTGGCACACTGGGACTGGTTGTCGCAATCGGGTTGTATTTTCTCTGGCTCCGGGGCCTGCCAATGCTGGTGCTCGGCGCGGCCGGCGTGGTGCTGGTGCTCACGTATACCCGCTGGATTACCCGTTCGCCGCTGATTTGCCTGCTGGCTCCGGGGCTGGGGTTCGGACCGGTGATGATTCTGGGCAGTCTGATTGCCCTGGGTGCCCGGCTGGATGCCACGGCGCTCGCAGTTTCCGCCATCGGGCTTCTGATGGTTAGCGAGCTATTACTGATCAATCAGATACCGGATGCCGAGGCAGACCGGAAAGTCGGCCGCCGACATCTGGTCATTACCCTGGGCCAGCCGGCCGCAGCCCGACTGGTGGGGCTTTTGCTGCTAAGCAGCTTTGGGATTCTGGGCGCGGCGATCTGGATTGGCTGGTTGCCGGCCTGGACGGCACTTGCGGCCGCCCCGCTGCCGGCAGCGATCTGGATAAGTGCCAGGCTGCCCGGCGCGCTCAACCGTCCCGGACAGCTCAACTCTCTCCTCGGCACCAACGTCGCGGTGCTGCTGGCGACCCTGGCGCTATTAATCTGCGGCCTCAGCCTTTGAACCGGAACACACTGACCCGCGAACGCAGCTGACCGGCAAGCACGGCCAGATCCCGGCTGGCCCCGGCCATGGGTGCCCGCGCGGGCTGCCTCGATCGCGGCATTCAGCGCCAGGGCCCTGCGCTCGATCTCTTTGATCGCTGCCAGCAGTTCCTTTTCCCGACTGTTCGCGCCCTCTTCCCGGAACATCCTATCCATCGGGCCGGCGGAATCCCGATAAAATGCCTTCAACTGCTCAATATCCGCGAGGTGGCGTTGCAGATCCCGGTCGTTCTCGACCAGTACCGCATCGCGGATGGCTATGGCCCGGTCATGAACACTGCCCCGGAAGTTAATCGCGTAGCGCTGCTTCACGGCGGCGCCATCACCCACGTCGGTCAGTGTCCTGTCGATAAAACCGACCCGCTGGTTACCAATAAGACTGATGGCAATCATCAGGGAGAGAATCAGACCAAAGCCAAGGGCTGCGTTTCGCAACGGTGAGCTGGCCAAACATGAGTACACTCCGGACACTTTTTATTGAATGAGGCTATGTGTTCTCTATAAGTGGCAGTCTGGATCAATCAAAAGAGGGAAACTTCCGGTTTTTTGACAATGCTTTTCATTACTGCAATCAATCTTTACATCCGACTCCTGCTCCCCTTGCAACTGCTCAGGCTTTGGCCGATGGTAAAGGGCAGTTTCTCGCTGATTGCATTCACGATACGGAGGTCTTCACATGAGTGTTCTACTTCTGCTGATCAGTGCCCTGGTGCTGATCTACCTGGGTATTGGCGGCACCACGGCGGCTGCCATCATGTCCATTGCGACCGTTGTGGGTCTGTTCCAGGATGAATGGCACCTGATCAGTATTCTTTTTGGCGGTGTTCTGCTGGCACTGGCGTTAATCCTTGTTATCCCCGGTGACTTGCGCCTGGACAAGCTCAGCCGCCCCCTGCTTGGCTGGGTGCGCAGCCGATTGCCCAAACTCTCGGATACCGAAGCCGAAGCCCTGAAATCCGGCTCGGTGGACTGGGACGGCGAACTCTTCTCCGGCAAGCCCAAATGGAACAAGTTGCTGGACGCCAAGCCGGCGCACCTCACCAGCGAGGAGCAAGCCTTCCTGGACGGCCCGGTGGAAAAGCTGTGCGCCATGCTCGACGACTGGAAAATCACCCACGAGCAGTATGACCTGCCGGACAAGGTCTGGAAGTTCATCCGTGAGAACGGATTTTTCGGGCTGGTGATTCCCAAAGAGGACGGCGGCCTGGGCTTCTCCAACACCGCCCATTCCGAAATCGTGATGAAGATTTCCACCCGCAGCGTGTCGGCCGCCGTGACCGTGATGGTGCCCAACTCCCTCGGCCCCGGCGAGCTGCTGATGCACTACGGCACCGATGAGCAGAAACAGCACTATCTGCCCAGACTGGCCGGCGGCGACGAGATTCCCTGTTTTGCCCTCACCTCCCCCGTTGCCGGCTCAGACGCTGGCGCCATTCCGGATAAAGGTATCGTCTGCAAAGGCCAGTGGAACGGCAAGGAAGTGCTGGGTCTGAAAGTCACCTGGAACAAGCGCTACATCACCCTTGCCCCGGTGGCGACACTGATCGGCCTGGCCATCAAGGTCTATGATCCGGACAAGCTGCTGGGTGAGTCTGACGAAATCGGCGTAACCTGCGTGCTGGTACCGCAGGACACCGAGGGCGTCAATTCCGGTGCCCGTCACCTGCCCATGAACACCGTCTTTATGAATGGCCCGACCTGGGGCAACGATGTCTTTATCCCCATGGAACAGGTGATTGGTGGCCAGGATATGCTCGGTAAGGGTTGGACCATGCTGCTGGAATGCCTGTCCATCGGTCGATCCATCTCCTTGCCAGCCCTGGGCACCGGCGCCGGCAAGGTCGCCAGCCTGGCCACCGGCTCCTACGCCTACACCCGGGAACAGTTCGGCCGATCCATCAGCCAGTTTGAAGGGGTCCAGGAAGCCCTGGAGCCCATCGCCGGCTACACCTACATGATGGACGCTGCCCGGCTGCTGACCTCCGGCATGCTGGACCGGGGGGTGCGGCCCTCGGTGCCGTCCGCCGTGCTGAAATACCGCAACACCGATCTGATGCGGGAAGTCATCAACCACGCCATGGACGTGGTGGCCGGCCGCGGCGTCATCACCGGCCCTCGCAACTTCCTGGCCCGGGCCTACCAGGCGGTGCCCATCGGCATCACCGTCGAGGGCGCCAACATCCTCACCCGCAGCCTGATGATCTTCGGCCAGGGATCTATCCGCTGCCATCCGTTCATTGTTGAGGAAATCGAAGCCGCGGGCATGGAAGATGAAGACAAAGCCGCGAAAAAATTCGACGGCATTTTCTACCGCCATCTGGCCCACACCACCCGCAATGCCCTGCGAGCATTACTGCTGGGGCTGACCCGTGGCTGGATCGAATCCGTGCCACGCCAGGGCGATATCAAACCCTGTTACCGACAGCTGGCGCGGTTCTCGGCGGCTTTCGCCCTGATGACCGATGTCACCCTGCTCACGGTCGGTGGCGGCCTGAAAGCCCGCCAAAGACTCTCCGGCCGCATGGCCGACTGCCTGGTTCAGCTTTACTACGCCACGGCCGTGATCAAGCAATGGCATGAAGAGGGTTACCCGGATGACCAGCGGCCGGTGGTGGAATGGTGTCTGAAGACCTGCCTGCGAGATCTGCAGGGCTCCATGCGCGAGGCGATCATCAACTTCCCGGTACCGGCCCTTCGCTGGCCCTTGCGCCTGCTGGTGTTCCCGCTGGGAGCCACCGGCCTAAACGGTCCCGATGACAAGCTGGGCGCGAAGGTCGCCGACTCCATCGTCAAGGACACCCCCGTGCGCCAGCGCATCAGCCGCGGTGCCTACACCACCATGGATCCCGAGGATCCGCTGGGACGGGTACTCAATGCCTACAAGCTGGCCAACGAAACGGCAGAGATGCGCAGCCGGCTGCATGAGGCCATTCGCAACCGCAATGAGGACGAAGTGGACGGCATTGCATTGCTGATGGGCCATGAGCGCAAGGAACTGGTGGACTGGGCCTGTGACCAGGGCATCGTGAAAAAAGAGGAGTGCGACAAGCTGCTGGAAGCTCTGGAAGCGCTCTACGATGTGATTCGCGTGGATGCCTTCGATGCCGATGGCCTGAAAGCGCTGTCACGGTGCGCCAAGGGCAAGCGCAAGGTGGTCGAACGTCCGCCAAGAGAAGAAAAATAGGGCGCAGATCAACCTATGACCGACCCTGGCGATTTGCGCCCCAACGAGGAGGCCGTCGAACTCGAACCGGCTTCTGACGCCACGTTGCGTTTCATCGGTACCATCCGGACCCCCTGGCGCGATCGCAAGGATTGCCCGCGCCAGGGCGACCTGGACGGCCCGGAATGCCAACTGGTTCTGGATCCTGTGTGGCACGAAGCGCTGGCGGGGCTCGAAGACTACGACACCATCGAGGTGCTCTACTGGCTGGACCAGAGCCGACGCGATCTGGTCCGGCAAAGCCCCAGAAGCGACGGCCAGACCTTCGGCACCTTCGCCCTGCGCTCCCCGGTTCGGCCCAATCCGATTGGCACGTCCATGGTCAAACTCGTTCGCATCGAAAAGGGAACCCTGATCTTGCGCGGCCTGGACTGTCTGGATGGCACGCCACTGTTGGACATCAAACCAGACCGCTGCGCCTTCAGCCCGAAGGCGCCGCCGAAGGCCGGCGACTGTCAGTTTTCCTGACAATAACTTCTGCGGCTTGGCGAGTACAGGCCCGAACATTGTCGACAGTGTCGGTCGCAGCCCGGGACGTACTGACCACCGCCAAACTGCGTTATCAGTATTTGCAAAACCCCTTTCCGGGAAGCGCTCGCCCTCCGGTCTTTTCTTGACAGACTCCACACACCCCGACTATTACTGAATGTCAGTTCAGTTGGCAGTATCTGCAACCTTTCAGAAAAAAAGTTTAAATAACAAATAATAATGAACCAACGGCGAGCCAATCGCCGACTTGAACCGAAAGGGGTGTATTTCCGTGAACGACCAAGCTGCGGGCCAGCATGCAACGCCCTCCCCGATAATCCTTGAAACCCGGAATCTAAAGAAGGATTTTAAGGGCTTCACAGCAATCAACAACGTCAACGTAAAAGTGGAGACGGGCAGCATACATGCCTTGATCGGTCCCAACGGTGCCGGCAAAACCACCTTTTTCAACCTGCTGACCCAATTTCTCAAGCCCAGTGCCGGCCAGATTATCTACGACGGTAACGATATAACCCACTCCAGACCCGCCGGTATCGCCCAGCAAGGCCTGATTCGCTCATTCCAGATCTCGGCGGTTTTTCCGCACCTCTCTGCCCGCGAAAACGTGAGAATTGCTCTGCAACGGACCCTGGGCGTGTCCTACCAGTTCTGGCGTTCCAAACGGGTACTCGATCAACTGAACGAAGAAGCTCAGTCGACTCTCGAACTGGTGGAGCTTGGCCGCTCGGCTGACACCAAAGCCGTGGAACTGCCCTACGGCCAGAAGCGGGCCCTGGAAATCGCCACCACGATAGCCCTGAAACCCCGGCTCATGCTGTTGGACGAACCCACTCAAGGCATGAGTGCAGAGGATGTGGGTACGGTCACCGATCTGATCAGGCGAGTGGTCAAAGGTCGGACCATCGTGATGGTGGAGCACAACCTGAATGTAGTAGCCACTCTGGCAGACACCATCACCGTACTGAACCGGGGAGAGGTTCTGGCAGAGGGCGATTACGATACCGTTTCTACCAACCCCGCCGTAATGGAAGCCTACATGGGAACCACCGATGCCGCCTGATCAAAGCCAGGACCTGCTCCGAATCGAGAACTTGCACGCCTGGTACGGCGAGTCCCACATTCTTCACGGAATGAACCTCAACCTACGGGAGGGCGAGGTGATTACACTGCTGGGCCGCAATGGATCCGGGCGCACCACCACCCTGAAGGCTATTCTCGGCCTGGTGGGCCGTCGCACCGGCTCGATCAAGATTCACGGCACCGAAATCATCAATATGCCCACACATCGGATTGCCCACATTGGCAAGCTGGGATATTGCCCGGAAGAACGGGGAATTTTTGCTTCTCTCAACGTCGATGAAAACCTCGAGTTGCCACCGGTCATCGCGAAAGGCGGTCTGTCGGTGGACGAAATCTACACCATGTTTCCAAACCTGAAAGAGCGACGAAAAAGCCAGGGCTCCAAACTCTCGGGTGGTGAACAGCAGATGCTGGCGATTGCCCGAATCCTGCGCACCGGAGCCAATCTTCTGTTACTGGACGAAATTACAGAGGGGCTTGCCCCGGTGATCCTGAGAGCCCTGGATGATGTTATTCGCAAACTGAGGGAGCGGGGCTTCACGATCATTCTGGTGGAACAGAATTTCCGGTTTGCCGCGCCTCTGGCCGATCGACACTACGTCATCGAGCATGGTCAGGTGGTTGAGCAGATCGATGCGGCCGATCTAGAGGCCAAAAAAGAGCAGTTGAACAGACACCTGAGTGTCTGAGCCTGTGGGCCTGGACCGGTTTCACCGGTCTGACCCGGAATCTAATAACAAAAGGATACCCACTATGTTCAAGCACTGGAAACAAGGACTGGTCGGCGCTGTGGCTGCAGCGACACTCACATTGCCGCTGGCCGCAGCTGGAGCTCTGTCTGACGACAAGATCAAGATCGGTGTACTCAGTGACATGTCGGGGGTTTATAAGTCCCTGGAGGGCCCCGGTGCCGTGATAGCCGCCCAAATGGCCATCGAAGACTTCGGTGGCTCGGTGATGGGAAAACCCATTGAGATCATCTCTGCTGATCACCAGAACAAACCGGATATTGGCGCCAGCACAGCACGTGAATGGATCGACGCCAAAGAAGTGGACATGATCACGGCCCTGGATAACTCTTCGGTCGCACTCTCGGTGCAGGGCCTTGCCAAGGACAAGAAAATTATCACCATGAACACCGGGGCAGGCACCACCGCGCTGACCGAAGAGCAGTGCTCACCCTATGGCATTCACTACGTCTATGACACCCATGCATTGCCGGTAGGCACAGCCACTGCCATGGTCAAAAATGGTGGCAAGCGCTGGTTCTTTATTACCGCAGACTACGCCTTCGGTCATTCCCTGCGAGACAACACAGGCGCCGTTGTAGAAAGCCTGGGTGGCGAGGTGGTTGGCAATGTGAACGCACCGCTTTCCACCAACGACTTTTCCTCCTACCTTCTGCAGGCACAATCGTCCGGTGCCGATGTTATCGGTCTCGCCAACGCCGGTCAGGATACTGTTAACGCCATCAAACAGGCTAACCAGTTCAGGATTGTTCAGAGTGGCCAGAAACTGGCCGGCATGCTGGTGTTTATCACGGATGTCCACAGCATGGGTCTGGACATTGCGCAGGGTCTTCAATTTACCACCGCCTTCGTCTGGAACCAGAATGACGAAACCAGAGCGTGGTCTGAACGGTTCCATGAGCGTCATGGCGCCATGCCAACGATGGTTCATGCGGGCGTCTATTCAGCGGTGACCCACTACCTGGAAGCCGTCAAGGAGACCGGAACGGACGATTCCGACACGGTCCGCGCCAAGCTGGGTGAAATGACCCTCAACGACATGTTTGTGAAAGGTGGCAAAATCGCCCCCAACGGCTCAATGCTGCACGACATGTACCTGGTCGAAGTGAAAAAGCCGTCGGAATCGAACAGTGAGTGGGACTTGCTGAACGTGATCTCAAAGATCCCCGCCGACCAGGCCTACATCTCGATGGCGGACACAAAATGTTCGCTGGTGAACTAACACACCGTTTGACTACCAATTGAAGGGGAGATAGCCAACGTGTCGATGCAGGTCATTCTGGCCCAGGCGCTGCTTGGGCTTAATGTCGGTGTGTTCTACGCCATGTTGAGCCTCGGGCTCGCGGTGATATTCGGACTGCTGAATATCATCAACTTTGCCCACGGCGCCATGTATATGCTCGGTGCCTTCATCGCATTGATTGGCTATTCCTTTCTGGAGCAATGGTTTGGTATCAGCGTCCAGATTGGCTTCTGGGCGTCACTGATTCTGGTGCCACTGCTCGTCGGCCTTCTGGGGGTTACCATTGAGCGCCTCCTGCTCCGGCGACTGTACGACCTGGATCATATCTACGGGCTGTTGCTGACCTTCGGCATCACGCTGATTCTGCAGGGCCTGTTTTCCAACTATTTCAATGTTTCCGGCACCCCCTACCCGGGCCAGCCGGAAAGCCTGAGCGGTGTGGTAGATCTCGGCTTTATGTACTTCCCTACTTACCGCTTGTTTGCCATCGTTTTTTCTCTGGTTGTGTGCTTTGCCACCTGGTTCTTCATTGAGCACACCAAGCTCGGCTCGCGGCTGCGAGCGGGCGTCGAAAACCCGGATCTGACCCAGGCGTTTGGCCTCAATGTTCCGCTGATGATTACCCTGACCTTTGCCTTCGGCGCCGGCCTTGCGGGCCTGGCCGGTGTTCTGGCGGCGCCGATTTACTCAGTGAGTCCGCTGATGGGGCCGATCTGATCATCGTGGTGTTCGCAGTCGTGGTGATCGGCGGCATGGGCTCCATTATGGGGGCCATTCTCTCCGGCCTTGCCCTGGGCCTGGTTGAGGGACTGACCAAGGTGTTCTACCCGCCCGCCGCCAGTACCGTAATCTTCTTCCTGATGGTGCTGGTACTGCTATTCCGGCCCGCCGGCCTGTTTGGTAAGGAGAAGTAAGCGCCATGACCAACCGCATCCTCTTTATCATTATGCTGGTGGCAGGCCTGACCGCACCTCTGTATGCCTATCCGGTGTTCGTCATGGACCTGCTGTGCTTTGCACTGTTTGCCTGTGCCTTCAACCTGTTGCTCGGATACGCCGGCCTGTTATCGTTTGGTCATGCCGCCTTCTTTGGCGGCGCCGCCTACATTACGGGCTACGTAACCAAGGAATGGGGTTTCACCCCACTGCTTGGCGTACTCGCCGGAGCCGGATTTGCCCTGGTAATCGGCACGGTGTTTGGCTTTCTGGCCATACGCCGTCAGGGCATTTACTTCGCCATGGTGACCCTGGCACTGGCCCAGATCATATACTTCCTTGCCCTGCAAATGCCCTTCACAGGCGGTGAAAACGGCCTCCAGGGCATCCCCCGGGGGCACCTGTTCGGCCTGATTGACCTGAACAACTCCCTGGCCATGTACTACTTCGTATTTGCCATCTTCCTCATCGGATTTGGCATCATCTACCGCACCATCAATTCACCATTCGGCGAAGTTTTGCAGGCAATCCGGGAAAACGAATCGCGGGCACTGTCCCTTGGCTACGATGTCGATCACTTCAAACTGCTGGCGTTCGTAATCTCCGCCACCCTGGCCGGGCTGGCCGGCGCCACCAAGGCCATCATTTTCCAGTTTGCCGCCCTGACCAACGCTCACTGGCAAACCTCCGGGGAGGTTATCCTCATGACCCTGGTCGGCGGCCTGGGCACGGTTTTCGGCCCGGTGCTTGGCGCCATTACCGTAGGTGCCCTCAGCCACGAACTGTCAGCTTTCGGCTCCTGGGTCCAAGTCATTCTCGGCACCATTTTCGTGGTCTGCGTCATGGTCTTCCGTCGCGGCATCATCGGTGAGATCCAGCGCCTGGCAAGTCGTAAACAGGGTTAACGTCTATGCGCATTATTTCTGCACAAGAGGTGGCCGGCGCGCTGAAATGGCCGGCACTGATCGAGCGTCTTGCCAGCACCTTTCGTGAGGGCGTGGAAGCACCGCCAAGACATCACCATGCTATGCATCGCCCGGATGGTGAGGCCACCATGCTTCTTATGCCGGCCTGGGAAGAGACCGGTTACATCGGCATGAAAATGGTCAACGTGTTTCCGCAGAATTCTAACGCCGGCCTGCCTGCCATCTCGGGTCTGTACATCCTGTGCGAGGGTCAGCATGGCACCCCACTCGCCTGTATCGAAGGCGGCGCCCTGACCAGCCGGCGGACAGCCGCGGCGTCAGCCCTGGCGGCCCGAGAGCTGGCAAGGGACGACGCAGAATCTCTGCTGGTGGTAGGCACCGGAAAACTCGCACCGATGCTGATTGAGGCTCACGCGGCCGTTCGCCCCATCCGAAGGGTGAGGGTCTGGGGCCGACATCCAGACAAGGCAAAAGCCCTGGCCGACACATTCCGGGACCGGTTTGATTGCAAAGCGGTCACCGACCTGGAAACCGCAGTACCGGAAGCTGACATCATCAGCTGCGCAACGCTGTCGACGGAACCGCTGGTCCGGGGTGAATGGCTGCAGCCTGGCAGCCATCTCGATCTGGTCGGCGCATTCCGGCCCTCCATGCGGGAAACCAACAGTGAGTGCCTGGCCCGCAGTGAAGTCTTCGTGGACACCTACGCCGGGGCCCTGGGCGAGGCCGGCGACATTCTCCAGGCCATCGACGAAGGCGCGTTTCGCCAAACCGATCTGAGGGCTGAACTGGCAGAACTGCTGCGAGGCGCCAAGCCGGGGCGCACAAGCGATAGCGCGATCACCCTGTTCAAATCCGTGGGTGCCTCGCTGGAAGACCTGGCCGCCGCTATCGAAGTCTGGGAAGCTCTGGAAAGGGGCTAATCCGCTTCACCACGCAGCCCGCCCTCAATGGCCTGGCTCACCAGCCAGCGCCGCAACAACTGAATGCCCCGCTCCTTGCGCCGACTGGTTTTCCAGGCAAAGTAGAATTCATCCCCCGTCATCACCGGATGGCAGGGCAGCCGGACAAAGTCCTCCGAATCCTTACGGGTGCTCAGCATGTAATCATTGGTCAACGCGATACCCTGGTGGAACCGGGCTGCCTCCAGAGCCAGCAGCATGTGACTGAAATGCTGGATCCGGGCGCCCACGGGAATGTCCCGCTCTACCGACCTATACCACACCTCCCAGTCTCCCGCCGGTTTCTCGAAAATGCTGTGGGTCGACAACAACGGAAACTGCGCCACATCCTCTGGTGTCAGCGGAGCCTCTTCCCCATCCGTTTCCGCACGCCCCAGTTCCCGACGGACTCTTTGCCAATAATCCTGACTGCAGACTGGAAACAACCGCTCCACATACAGCAACTCATAGCTGTAAGCCGACGAACCCCTGCCAACCGTAATGAAACAGTCAGCCACCCGATCGGACAACACAGGATTGGCGCTGCTCATCTCAAGCGCCAGATCCAGCTGGGGATGCAGCCGCTGCAATTCCGGCAGCCGCGGCACCAGCCAGCGTACTGCAAACGAACTGAACACCGACAACCGCAGCCGGGCTTCCTCATGTCCCACTAACTGCTCACTTGCCCGCTCAATCTGCAACAACGCCGAACTGATCGCATCCAGATACTGGCGCCCCTGATCGGTCAGCGACAGCGTCCGCCCGCTGCGCCAGAAAAGCCGCTCCCCAAGGTAAGTTTCCAGCTGTTTGATCTGATGACTCACGGCGCTCTGGCTCACCGCCAACTCATCGGCAGCAAGTGAAAAGCTGTTGAGACGGGCAACGGCTTCGAATACGGGCAGGGCTTTCAGCGGTGGCAGTTTCATTATCTAATTTTCTAATGGGTGCTGAATAATGATCATTTTATCGGATATTAAAACCTAAATAGACTCCCACTGCGAATTACGGGAGCGCGTTGAGGTGCCTGCTTCCGAAAATGCTCGGAGCCAGGGAAGGCGGAGAGCAAGCGTACACGGACGTACTTGCAGCGGTTTTCGGAAGCAGGCACCTCAACGCGCTCTTCCACATAGTCAGAAGTCAGGGGGAAATAACATGTCAGGAAAAACCGTAAACAGCGCCATCCTGCTGCTCGTGATCGGCAACGCCATGGCATTGATCTCTGACGTGTTCATCAAACTCCTGGAGCCCGGCGCGCCAGTGTTTCAGTTTGCGTTTCTGCGCTGCCTGATCACCCTGGGCCTTCTGCTGCCGCTGGCAGGACAACTGGACCGGAAAAACCTGTTCGCCGGACTGAAGATCCACACCTTCCGGGCCCACATCCACCTGGCCGGCCTCCTGTGCATGGTGATCGCCCTGGGCAACCTGCCGCTGGCAACCGCCAACGCCGTCTTCTATGCCGCGCCCATCCTGGTGATGGTGCTCTCGGTATTCCTGTTCCGGGAAAAGCTGACACCCCTAAGCGTAACCGCCGTGTTCAGCGGCTTTGCCGGCATTGTGCTCATTCTAAGGCCGGTGGAATTCAACTGGGCGGCCGTGGCAGCCCTTGGCTCGGCGTTTGCCCTGGCCATCAACGCCGTCCTGGTCCGGAAACTGCCGAAACAGCAGAGCACTGTCCACAAACTGTTCCTGAACTACCTGCTCATTCTGCCAGCGGCTGGCGCCCTGGCCTGGTGGGAAGGCGCACAGTGGGATTCAGGCATCCTGATCGGCGCCATGGGCTCGGCCCTGTTCATTCTGGGCTACAACATCACCGTATTGCTGGCCTACCGCCAGGTAGACGCCAACCAGGTCACCAGCGCCGAGTACACCGGTCTGATCTGGGCCGTGGGGATTGGCTGGATCTGGTTCGGAGAGGTGCCCGACCTGTGGTTCCTGGCCGGCAGCCTGATGATTGTGGTGCCCCTGCTGCTCATTGGCCTGCAGCACCGGCGCAAGGAGCCTGCAAGAGGATTCAATCCCGCCCCGGAGCAGCAGCTCCGGAGCCAGAAAGCTTCATTCAGTGCCGGGAAGATTCAATTAGCACGTGAGTGTCGTGAATGATCCGACCAATCCGGGCCTCCGGCGGCAATCCGTCACCGTAGCCCAGTTTGATGCGGTAATGGCCTGAATGGTGGCGATGCCAGTCACGCCGGCGGTCATGCCTGTCGCGATAAACATCGCGCTTGCGCTTCTTGCCCCAATGACGCTTGTCACCATGGTAGCGGTGGCGATCGTAACGATTGTGGTGCTTGCGGTCCCACTTATGCTGCTTGTAGTGCCGGGGCTTTTGATGGTGCCGATCGTAATGGCTGTCGCGGTAATGGGCCTGCAGGAACTTTTTCCCATGACCCGGGGGTGAGGCTTTGCCGCGTTCATAGTGCTTTTGCCAACCCTGACCCCGGCGGTCGTCATCAGCCATCACCGGAGCAGACACCATCAGGAATGCCGTTATCAGGCTTCCGATCAACAATCGCTTCATGATGATTCTCCCGTTCTGTTCAGAGACAGATCTCGTATCCGGACCCAGTGCCGGATGCCTCTGAACCCAGATTATCGAACCGGGAGGGAATGTCAGCGCCCCGAAGCGGGCTTTGCAGGATCTTTACGAAACGCCCGGTCTGCTTGACGTTCTAGCGGGCAAGCGTGTCGTTTTTGGAAGCAGACTTCAGGTGAGATTCAATGGCAAAGGTGTGGGGGCAATCGGCACCAAGCGCACGGAGGGATTCCGCCAGCCTCAGAAGATACTCGGCATTGGGACCACTGGGGCCCGAGGCGGAGGCAATCTGGCGGGCAATATCGGCATCCGGCGCCTGGCCCAGGAAGGCCTCGTTGTCTTCGGTGGCAATATAAACCAGACCCTCGGCATGGCTGCCATCGTCGAAGGTAAGCGTGGTGCTCAGGCGCAGATAACCGTTCTTTTCCCGGACATCCAGGTGTTCGAACACATTGGGCGACACCCGGAACGCCATGCCCTTGCAGACAGCATCCGGCTTTTTCACCAGGGTTACCACCCGGCCCGGCGACTCGGGGGTTCCCCGGTGATCATGGGACCCCTGCCAGAACCGCCGCTCCCATCCCCGAATCGACGCCGGGCGCTGCTCCAGGAAGGGAAAATCGACCTTGTAGATCAGGGAGCCATAACCAAACAGCCAGACCGACTCGACGCCGGAGAAATCGTATCGTTGGCGATTGTGCTCAATGGTATTGGCAGACATCAGACACCCTGCTGCGAGAACGGAACGGGGAATACTCTAGGTGGACGCAATAAAACCCGCAATGCCCGTCAGCACGATTTCAGCCGCCATGGCCGAAAGGATCAGACCACTGATCTTGGACATGATGTTCAGGCCAGTCTTGCCCAGCACCTTCTCAAGGTAGCCTGACAGATGCAGCAGCACAGCCAGGATCAACAGGCTAGATACCAGCCCCAGGAGCCCGCCGGCCACTTCGGATACCCGGTTGAGTTCGGCACCGTACACCATGATCGCACCAATGGTGGCCGGGCCAATCATCACCGGAATGGCCAGTGGCACAACGGCAATGTCATCCCGATCCTCATCCGGCAAACCGGTGGCGTGATTGCGGGTGCCACTGGTTACCAGGCTGATGGCGGTCAGGAACAGCAGACTGCCGGCACCAATCCGGAATGAGTTGAGGGTAATGCCGATGGCACTGAACAGCAGCGGGCCGGCAAAGAACAGAATCACGCCCATCATAAATGCCGAAACACAGGCACGGCGGATAATCGATGTCTTCTCGATTGCCGGCAGGCCCCGGGTCAGCGCCAGGAACATGGTCACCACGAAAAACGGCGCCAAAAGAAACAAAAAGCGAATGGTGCTGCTGATGTAGGTGGAGAAAAAGGTTTCAAGCATTCCGGATATTCCAGCGGTCAATGAAAGCGGGCAAGCATAGCTTGCTACTACATTTTCTGCCGTAAGGAAGTGAACGTATGGCGGGGCTCAAGCCGGAATCAAGCGGCCGGCCGGTTCAGGGAGCAAGTTCTTCCAGGTAGGTTTCGCCATCGGCGTACAGCGAGGCGAACTCCTCCTCGGGCACCACGGTGACCGCAATCTCCGGTTCATGCTCGCCGCCGCCGAGCAGCACGCCCCGCATCGGTGTGATATCGGAGAAGTCCCGGCCCCAGCCGAGGGTGATGTGTTCCAGGTCCGGCCTCAGGGCATTGGTGGGATCCAGCTCCAGCCAGCCGAAATCCGGCACGAACACAGCCACCCAGGCATGGGTGGCATCGGCGCCGACCAGCCGCTCCTTGCCCTCGGGCGGATGGGTGAGGATATAACCGCTCATGTAACGGGCCGCCAGGCCAACCGAGCGCAGGCAGGCAATCATGATGTGGGAGAAATCCTGGCAGACCCCGCGACGGGCCTTGAACGCCTGCTCCACCGGAGTGAAGGTTTCCGTTGCCGTCGCATCGAAGCGGAAATCGCGATGAATCATCCGCATCAGGGCCTCCGCCGCTTCCACCAGGGCCGGCCCGGAAGAAACGCCTCGCGGGCATAGGCGGCGTACTGGGAATCAATGGGCACATTGGTGGAGACAAACCGGAAGGCCGTGGCCTGAAGATGGTCCGGCGGAAACGTCCTGTCCGCACGATACCGCAGGCTGTCGCGCACGGTTTCCCAGGGAACTTGTGCAGCGGATGCCGAAGGTTTCGGCCGTGCACGAAGCTCCACCCAGAACTCACTGATGATCTCCAGGTACTCGTGGTCGGCCGTGAAATGAATCTTGGTAATGCGGTTGCCAAAGCAGTCCAGGAAGGAACGCCTTGCGGAGGGTTCCGGTGAGATCGCCAGATGATGCTCAAGATTTCTCTGCCAGGGCAGCGCCCGTGGCGTAAGCCTCAGCAAATGATGGGACTCCCCCACCACCTGATCGTACTGGTACAGGGTCTCATGACGCACATGGTAACGGACAAATGTCATGACAGACGCCTCAATCCGGTCTCACAGGCCGGTCGGAATACCGGGTGTGAATAAAACACTGCCGCTGGATTTCATCCGATACACGATAGACCTCGGAACGGATGTCGCACAACAGCTCCGCCAGGGCCTCGCAGGCTTTGTCCGGGCGTTTGCGTTCAAATGGATGCAAATCCAGGGCTTGCAGCCGCTGCAGGGATTCGCCCAGATCCGGGGGAAACAGTTGCCCGGTTTTCCGGCCCATCTCCGGCAGATCCTTCTGCAGCTGCCGCAGCTGGAACATCACCGAATGGGGGTTGCTCGCGTCAATCACAAGGGTATGGACTACGCCCAGTAGTTCCGGTGTCCGGCGGTATCGAGTGCGGTAGGTCACTTCCGAGTTCGCCACCTCCAGCAGCCACTCAAGCATGGCGTGGCGGCTGAATCGGTCGCTGAACAGTGGCACGCAGATCAGGGTACAGAGATTGGCAAGGCGCTCCAGACGCCGGCCGATGACCAGGAAAACCCAACTGGCGTCCCGGGTAATGTCATCCATGGCAAAGCCTGCCAGTGAGATGCAGTCAAGCAACACCAGATTCAGCGCCCGGATCGACTGGTCCGGCGTGGTTGGCGCCGGGCTCAGGGGCTTGCCCACCCGATTGAGCGTGTGCCAGTTGTCGGAGGACAGCCGGTCCCGGACCTGACTGGCATTGAACAACAAGGCCTGTAGGATGGACGCGATCGAGCCCGGAAACTTGAGATCGCTGACCGCCCTGAGCAACATTCGGGGAAGCGGCTCCGGCACCGCATCCTCTTCCGGTTCCGGAAGCGTCCCGAACTGCTCGGCTGCCTGTTGCAGCCCGAGCAGGGCTTCCTCACTGGCCTGGTCATGGCCAGAGAGCCGGTTGAAGGCCGCCCGCAATAACCGGGCAGTCCCCTCGGCCCGCTCCGAGTGCCGGCCCATCCAGAACAGGTTTTCCCCCACCCGGGAGGGTGTGTCCCGCTCGCCGTCGAGCAGGTCAGACACCTGCAGCCGTTTCTTGATCAGTGACTTGGAGGGAGCCGTGTAGCGGGCCTGGACCCAGGTATCCTTAGACAGCCCGCCCCGTTGCATGGAGATAACTTCCACGCCCTCGTCCATGGCGACCCGGGTCAGGCCCCCGGGCATAACCCGCCAGCCGGAGGGCGTGGCCGCAGCGAACAGCCGCAGACCGATGGACCGGGTTGCCAGCGGCTGGTCCCTCTCGCCCTTCCAGACCGGCGCCTGGAAAGGTGCACCAGCTCTTGCCCGACAAAGGCATGAGGATGGGCGTGCATCTTCTTGATCAGGGCATCTCGCTCCGCACCCTTCACCTGATAACCGAACACCGGCTCCATTCGCATGCTCGCGAACGCCGGCTTGATCACCAGTTCGTCCAGGTGCTCGATGACATAGTCCAGGGCCGGTTTCTCGCCGCACCACCAGGACGCTACTGACGGCATGGCCAGAGGCGAGCCCAGCAACTTCTTGGAAATCTCCGGCAAAAAGCCGAATAGCGCCGCACTTTCAAGAACCCCGGAACCCAGGGCATTGGCCATCAGCACCTTGCCTGCCCGCACCGCCCCCAGCAGCCCGGGAATGCCAAGCACGGAATCGGCGCGAAGCTCCAGCGGATCACAGAAGCCATCATCCAGCCGGCGATAAATGGCGTGTACCCGCCGCAGACCCTGGAGCGTTTTCAGGTACACCGTGTCATCACGCACGGTCAGATCCTGGCCTTCAACCAGGGGCAAGCCCAGGTAACGGGCCAGGAAAACATGTTCGAAATAGGTTTCGTTGAAACGGCCCGGGGTCAGCAGAACGCAAAGCGGTGACTCGGTTCCGGCTGGCGACATGCCCGCCAGACTGTTCTGGAAACCCTGGAAGAACTCCGAGAGGTTGGTCACCGGCAGGTTGTGGAATGGCGCCGGGAACGCCCGGGAAATCACCAGCCGGTTCTGAAGGGCGTAACCGGCGCCGGAGGGCGCCTGGGTTCTGTCCGCCATTACCCACCAGCCGCCGTCCGGCGCCCTCGCCAGATCCACGGCGTAAAGGTGCAGGAACCGGCCACCGGCTGGCTCAATCCCCTGACAGGGCCACTGGAAACCGGCCTGGCCATAAACCAGGGCCGGGGGCATGAAACCTTCTTTTAACAGCGACTGTTCGCCGTACAGATCGGCCAGAACGCTGTCCAGAAGCTCTGCACGCTGGGCGACGGCTTTTGACAGCCACTGCCACTCATCAGCACCCAGGACCAGGGCAGCAGATCCACTTCCCAGGGCCGGGTATCTCCGCGGGGATCTTCGTAGACGTTGTAGGTTACGCCGTCTTCGGCAATGGCATTGGAAACAGCCTGGGCCCGGATGTTGAGACTGTCGACCGACTCAAGGTTGAGCTGCTTCAGCAATGGCCGCCAGTGCGACTTCGGTCCGGAGCCCATGGAGCCAAGCTCATCGAACCGATCCGGCACCGGGTGGTACTGGCGGAGGATGTCAGTTACTGCGTGCTGCTTCGCCACCTTGAATACAGGCTCCGTTAGTCAGTGAGCTGGAAGCATAGCCGCTTTCTGCTCTCCGGAGCCAGCATCAAACCGCACGTCCATGCATCTTATTTGTGATATCGCAGATCCAGAGTAAACGGGAATTCCCGGTGCTCCGGAACCGGGCGAAGAGGCTGTTGACCAGAGCTGTGCCCCATCCTGAAGAAACGCGCCATCCGCCGGCCTTCGGCCTCGAATGAATTCACCGGCAGGGTCTCGAAATTCCGACCACCGGGATGGGTCACGTGATATTCACACCCGCCCAGGCTGCGTTCGTTCCAGGTGTCCACGATATCAAACACCAGCGGGCCATCCACGCCAATGGTCGGGTGCATGCGCTGGGATGGCTGCCAGGCCCGGTACCGGACGCCGGCGACCGATTCACCCACCATCCCTGTTGGCTGAAGCGGCAGAGGCACCTGATTGCAGGTAATCTGGTAACGATCCGGCGCAGCACCACGAACCTTCACCTGCAAGCGCTCCAGAGAGGAGTCCACGTAGCGGCGGTGCCGCCAATGGCGCCATGCTCGCCCGTGACATGCCAGGGTTCCAGGGCCGAGCGCAATTCAAGGGTAATACCTTTGACCTTGTAATCGCCGATCCGGGGGAACCGGAACTCGAAATGGGGCGCGAACCACTCGCTCTCCAGCGGGTAACCCTGCGCCTTCATGTCGTCGATTACATCCTCGAAATCCTGCCAGACATAATGCGGCAGCAGGAACCGGTCGTGCAGTTCCGTGCCCCAGCGCACCAGACCGGTTGGCTTGTACGGTTGCTCCCAGAAGCGGGCCACCAGGGCCCGCAACAGCAGTTGCTGGGTCAGGCTCATCCGGGCGTGAGGCGGCATCTCGAAGGCCCGCAGCTCCAGTAATCCGTGGCGCCCGCCAGGTCCATCCGGGGAATACAGCTTGTCGATGCAGAACTCGGCCCGGTGGGTATTGCCGGTCACATCCGTGAGCAAATCACGGAGCAGACGGTCCACCACCCAGGGCGCGACTTTTTTGCCCATCGGGCATAACCGCTCCATCTCCCTGAAGGCCAGTTCCATCTCGAACACATGGTCGTTGCGAGCCTCATCGATACGTGGCGCCTGGGAGCTGGGGCCGATAAACAGGCCGGAGAACAGGTAGGACAGGCTGGGATGGTTATGCCAGTAGCTGATCAGGCTGCGCAGCAGATCCGGACGCCGCAGGAACGGGGAATCCTCTGCCTTTTGTGAACCCAGCACAAAATGGTTGCCACCACCGGTGCCGGTATGACGTCCGTCCATCATGAACTTCTCGGAGGTCAGCCGGCACTCGTAGGCGTCTGCGTACAGAGTCTCGGTCTGCTCAACCAGCTCATCCCAGGTTTGCACCGGCTGCACATTCACTTCGATCACCCCGGGGTCTGGCGTGATGCGGAAATGGCTCAACCGGTGATCCGAGGGTGGCTCATACCCCTCGAGCAGGACCGGCTGCTGAAGCTCTTTGGCGGTTTTCTCGATGGCGGAAACCAGGGCAAGGTAAGGCTCCAGCTTTTCCAGCGGCGGCATAAAAATACGAAGAATGCCCTCCCGGGGCTCCACGCACAGGGCGGTGCGGACAATCTCCGGTGCCGACTTTCCTTTTTCGGCGGCGCCCGTTCCGGCGACACCTGCCCGGACTGGCCCCGGCTGTTCCATTGCCGGATTTCTTCGCTGGCGGGCAGCGGGCCACGGGGCGCAAACGGGTCCTGCTCATGGATCCAGGGGTAATCGGCTTCCTCCACCCAGGGCTGGCTGTCCAGGGGTAGCCGGTGCCCCATGGGGGAGCCGCCCGGAATCAGATAACAGCGCTCACTGCGAAGGAACCACGGGCCGGTTTCCCAGGCCTGTTCCTTTTCCGACACACGCAGTGGCAGCACGTAGCCGACGGGCTCATCGAGACCCCGACTGAAAATCTGCTGAAGCTGCTGCCGCTCCAGGGCATTCTCAAGCTTGGCGTCAAATGGGTCGACGTTGACCGGCAGACGTCGTTCCCGCCACAGGTAGTAGAAGGCATCTTCAAACGCAGGGAACAGCTGCTTTTCATCAACGCCCAACTGTTTCGCCAATCCCTGCAGAAACCGATGAGCCGCTTCCGGGGTCGCCTTACCCGCGATGCGCTCATCCGCCAGCCAGCGCTCATCATGCCAGAGTGGCTCGCCATCCTTGCGCCAGTAACAGTTCAGGGACCACCGTGGCAGCGGCTCGCCCGGATACCACTTACCCTGGCCGAAATGAACCAGCCCGCCAGCACCATACCGGTCCCGCATCCGGTGATAGAGCTCAATGGCTTTCTTGCGCTTGGTGGGGCCCATGGCCTCGGTGTTCCACTCCGGTTCGTCCCGGTCATGATTCGCTACAAACGTGGGTTCGCCGCCCTGGGTCAGGCGCACATCCAGCTCTGTCAAACGCTGGTCCACCTCATGGCCCAGTCCAACGATGCGCTGCCACTGGTCCTCGGTGTAGGGTTTGGTCACCCTCGGTGCTTCCCAGATACGCTGGACGCTCATCTGGTGCTCGAACTCGACCCCGGACTCCTCCACCATGCCGGTAATAGGGGCCGCCGAAGACGGGTCCGGGCTGCAGGCCAGCGGGATATGCCCTTCACCGGCAAACAGGCCGGAAGTCGGATCCAGACCGACCCAACCCGCACCCGGTAGAAAGACTTCGCACCAGGCGTGCAGATCGGTGAAGTCCTCCTCCGCGCCAGACGGACCGTCCAGCGCCTTCTGATCCGCTTTCAGCTGAATCAGGTAACCGGATACGAACCGCGCTGCCAGACCAAGGTGACGAAGGGTCTGGACCAGCAACCATGTGGAATCCCGACAGGAGCCGGAGCCTTTTTTCAGGGTTTCTTCCGGGGTCTGTACACCCGGCTCCATCCGGATCAGGTAATCAATACGATCAGCAAGGCTCTGGTTCACAGCCACCAGGAAATCCACGCTGGGGGTTTCCTTGCGGTCTATGGTGGCCATCCACTTACGGAACTCCGGCGTCTCCGGCAGTTTCTGTAAATAAGGCGCAAGCTCCGCCGTCTGCCATTCCTCGTAATCAAAGGGAATAGTCTCCGCCCGGGGTTCCAGGAAGAAATCGAACGGGTTGATCACGGCCATCTCGGCAACAAGATCCACCGTGATCTTCAGCTCGCCCGTTTTTTCGGGGAACACCAGACGGGCCAGATAATTCGCCTGCGGGTCCTGTTGCCAGTTAAGGAAGTAACCTTCTGGTTCCACCTTCAGGGAGTAGCTGAGGATGCGGGTTCTCGCGTGCGGACAGGGGCGCAGACGAACGATCTGGGGCCCAGGGTTATCGGGCGCTCATAGCGATAGTGGGTGGTATGGCTCAGGGCAACATGAATCGACATGGAACCTATCTCGCGGGCATATGAAATGGGGAGTTTCAGGCTGTCTCGTAGACAGGAAACCAGGTCTCTGCAATGTCTTCGTGAAGCTCGCCGATCTCCAGTTGCAGGTTTTCCAGGAACAGGATCACGTCTTCCTTGCGGATAAGGGCATCCACGTCGCCCTCCCGGGTGTGACGTACCGCCTGCAAAGCCGTGCGTAACGGGATCTCGTTCCTCGGCAAGCGACCGAGAGCATTGGCCACTTCGCCAAGACTGTGCAGTACCGACCGGGGGAAGGGTTCGTTCTGCAGCAGGAAGCGGATAACCAGAGGCCCGCTGACCTTGCGCCGGACGTTGTGGCGGTACATCTGGAACGCACTCTGATAACGCAGCACACTGGTCCACAAAAGCCCGCCGTAGGTTTCTGTGCCATCCCAGCCATCCAGGAACTGCAGGGCTCCGACTTCAATTTGCCGCGTGGCCATATCCGCCCGCTCAAGGTTGCGACCGACCCGGATAAAATCGTACCCCGCGTCGTGACTCATACACCCGGCCAGCAAGCCATTAAGCATCTGGCAGCGACCCACGATTTCGTTGAGAAATTCGTACCTCGCCCGTTTACCAACCCCCTGGTCTATATGCTCGAGAATATAACGGTAGAGCTCATTGATGACCTCCCAGGCGTCGGTCGGAATCTGATCCCGGGTGGTGCGGACATTCTCGCGGGCGGCCTTGATGCAGGAGGCGATGGAGCTCGGGTTGTAACCGTCCGCCATCAGAAACTTCACGCAAGTGCGTTCATCGGCCTTCTGATGGTGCTGATCAAACAACTCGCCCATGCCGGTTACCGCCACCAGTCCCTTCCAGGACAGCTGGGTTTCCCGAGGCATGTCCAGCGCCAGGGAATTGAAGGCCATGATCATCCGGGCGTTGTTCTCGGCCCGCTCAAGGTATCTGGCCATCCAGTACAGTCGTTCCGCTACACGTGACAGCACATCAGTTCTCCTCGTCCACGATCCAGGTATCCTTGCTTCCACCGCCCTGGGAAGAATTCACCACCAGGGAGCCTTTTCGCATCGCCACCCGTGTAAGCCCACCGGCTGTTACGTAGGTTCTGACGCCCTGCAGCACGAAGGGCCGCAGGTCCAAGTGACGGGGCGCCAAGCCCTCGTCGCACAGGGTTGGCGCCACGGACAGGTTCAGGGTCGGTTGGGCGATGTAGTTGCGCGGGTTCTTCTTGATCAGGCGGGCAAACTCGGTGCGCTGCTTCTTGGTGGAATGCGGTCCCACCAGCATGCCGTAGCCGCCGGACTCGTTCGCCGGTTTTACCACCAGTTCATCAAGGTGTTCGAGAACATACTCCTGGTCCTGCTTGTTCACACACATCCAGGTGGGCACGTTCGGTATGATCGGTTCTTCATCGAGGTAATAGCGAATCATGTCCGGAACGAACGCGTAGATGACCTTGTCGTCGGCCACGCCGGCACCGGGCGCATTGGCCAGGCCAACCTTGCCGTTGCGCCAGGCCCGCATCAGGCCCGGTACGCCCAGGGTGGAATCGGCGCGGAATTCTTCCGGGTCCAGGAAATCGTCATCAATGCGCCGGTAGATCACATCCACCCGCTCAAGCCCCTCAACCGTGCGCATGTAGACACAGTCATCCTCGCCAACCACCAGGTCGGCCCCTTCCACCAGTTCGGCGCCCATGCGCTGGGCCAGGAAGGAATGCTCGAAATAGGCAGAGTTGAAAATACCCGGGGTCAGCACCGCAATTTTCGGATGGTCCTGGGGCCGGGGCGAAATCGACGCCAGCATGTCGAACAGCTGGTTGGTGTAATCATCCACCGGGAGGATGCTGGAGTTATCGAACAGCTCCGGGAACACCCGCTTGGTCAGCTGCCGGTTCTCCAGCATGTAGGAGACGCCGGAGGGAACCCGCAGGTTGTCCTCAAGGACATACACGGTACCGTCCTTGTCCCGCACCAGGTCCGATCCGCAGATGTGTGCCCAGACCCCCAATGGCGGCGTAAAACCCCGGCACTGCTCGCGGAAGTTCTTCGAGTTGGCGAACACATACTTGGGGATGACCTTGTCCTTGACGATGTTCTGGTCGTTGTAGATGTCGTTGATGAACATGTTGAGGGCCGTCAGGCGCTGCGCCAGGCCCTGCTCGATGGTTTCCCACTCCCGAAGCGAGATCACCCGGGGAATGATGTCGAAGGGCCAGGCCCGGTCGATATTCTCGCCCTCGCTGTAGATGGTAAAGCTGATCCCCATCTCCAGTATCGCCAGTTCGGCCGCCTGCTGGCGCGCCTGGATCTCCTCGGACCCGAGATTCCCCAGGTAGTCGGTAATCGCCGTGGCCGCAGGCCGGGGCTTGCCCTTGGCGGCAATCAGCTCATCGAAGAAGTCATTGGGATCGTAATTCTTCCAGTCTATCGATTTGTTCTTTTTCATTTGGGGTCCTTTCGTTAACCACCGTGAGCTATTCGGTGTACCAGGCGGAGCTTCTCCACCACCGGAGCCGCAAGCACGAAGGGGTAGGCGTCCTCATGCCCCATGCTTCGGTTCAGGCTGTTGAGCGCAAGCGTCAGGGGTAACCAGTGCTTGATCAGTGCATCGAAATCGTCGGCCTGGTAGGGATCAAACGCAGGATCTGGTTCGCTGTTCATCATCGGGCTCTGGCGGGCGTTGACTCGCATCCCGAACTGCCAGGCGGTTTCCAATGTATCCACCATATGCAGGTAATGTGCCCAGGTCTCTGCCCAGTCTTCCCAGGCATGGCTGCTGGCATAGGCACTGATGTACCAGCTTTGCCAGTCACCGGGCGGGCCGTACTGGTAATGCTGGTCCATCGCCTGCCTGTAGTCTCTGGTGTCGTCACCAAACATCTCCCGAACCGACCCAAGCCATGGCCCGGACCGCACCAGGAGATCCCAGTAATAATGACCGGATTCGTGACGGAAATGCCCCAAAACAGTGCGATAGGGCTCGGCCATCTGGCTGCGCATGCGCTCCCGTTCCACCGGGTCGGCCTCGGCAATGTTCATGGTGATCACGCCATTGGCGTGGCCGGTTTTTACCTTCGACCGCTCGTCAAACATCGCCGGCTGGTCCGCAAGAAAATCGAAGTTCAGGCCGTATTGGTCTTCCTGCCGGGGCTCGCAAGGCAGCTTCAGGCGCAGCAGTGAATAGACCAGGCGACGTTTCTCTTTCTCCAGCCGCACCCACAGATCGTGGTTCCGGAAGGTGCTCAGATCGGGAATGGTACGATTAAGACGGCAGGCAACGCAGAAGGCGTGTGAATCAGAGACAGGCACCAGCCAGTTGCAGGCACCCTGGTTCTGGTAGTTGCCACATAGACGGTATGGATCGCCGGCGGTGACCTCTTCCCAGGTATCGTTACCCTTCGGGTCGATCGCCACCAGATCCATCACATCCGGCGCGAAGCCAAGGCTTGCTCCGCAACTGGTACAGCAGCTGTTTTCGAAATAAAGCAGGTTGGCGCATCGGCCGCAGTGAAACAGCTTCATTGGGGGACATCCTTGGCCGATACCGGCAAGACCGTTGCCTCAAGTATTGGCCATCCGGGCCAAAACGCAACTTATCCACCGTTAAAACCCGACTGCATGCCCCCGCTGATTCGATGCTAGACGGCCATGGCAGGCTCACTCTCGGCAACGCTGTCACTGGCGCCTTTACACAGGTACTGCTCTGCGTCGAAGCGCCGTGTCTGGTGCCGGAACTGCCAGGTAAAACCCGGCCATAGAGTGGTGTTCCTGCCGTTTTCGTTGACGTACCAGCTCTTGCAACCGGTCTGCCATACCGAGTCACCCAGCTTCGCGTGAATGGACGCGTTGTAGCGGCTCTGGGCGTCCGGCTTCACTTCCATGCTGGTCCACTGCTGCCGGCGCATCTGTTGCAGGGCATCCAGCACGTACTGGATCTGACTTTCGATCATATACACCATGGAGCTGTGACCGAGACCGGTGTTCGGTCCCATCAGCATGAAAAAGTTCGGAAAGCCACTGACGGTGGTGCCTTTGTAGGCCTCTGCGCCGTCCTTCCAGGCGTCCAGCAGGTCCTGGCCGTTTCGCCCAAAGATCATGCCCGCGGGAATCGGGTCCTGGGCCCGGAAGCCGGTGCCGTAGATGATGCAATCCACCTGCCGCTCATTACCCTGGCCGTCGATCACGGTGTTGCCCTGCACCTCACGGATACCCTCGGTCACCACGTCCACATGATCCTGCGCCAGCGCCGGATAGTAGTTGTTGGAGATCAGTACCCGCTTGCAGCCAAAATGGAAATCCGGGGTAACTTTTTTGCGAAGCGCCTTGTCCGGAATCTGGTTGCGAATATGCCGGCGGGCCTGCAGTTCACCAAGCTTCAGAATACGGGGGTTACCCACAAAGCCCAGCACCCGCGCCTCCAGGGACCAGTAAATACTCTGACGGAAGGCATTGAGTGTTTGCGGGAACATCCGGAACAGCCGCTTTTCCAGCGGCCTGATGGCGCGATCCGGCTTGGGCATAATCCAGGGCGGCGTGCGCTGGTAAAGGTCCACCCTTGCGGCCTGCTTCGCCACCTCCGGAACAAACTGGATGGCCGAGGCACCCGTGCCGATCACCGCCACCCGCTTGCCTCGCAGATCGTAGCCGTGATCCCAGTCCTGTGAATGAAAGCGCTTGCCCGTGAAAGATTCGATCCCCTTGATCTCCGGATAAGCGGGCGTACTCAATCCCCCCATCCCGGATACAAGGACATCCGCCCTCAACGAGGTGAATTCCGGCAGTCCCTTATCGGTGCGATCCAACCGGTCTCCCGGCTTCACGCCCTTCTCCTGCATGTACGTCCACAGCGCCGGGCTATCACATGTTTCAAGGGTCCACCGCTGGCGGTTCTCGTCAAATCGCGCCCCGGTCACATGGGTGTTCAGCCGGATATGCTTCATCAGCCCGTACTTCTCGGCGCAATGCTTCAGGTAGGCCTTGATCTCATGCTGTTGGGCATACATCCGGCTCCAGTTCGGGTTCTGTTCGAAGGAGAAGGAATAGAGTGCAGACTGCACATCACAGGCACACCCCGGGTAGTGGTTCTGGTGCCAGGTGCCACCGATGTCGTCACTCTGCTCCAGGATCACGAAGTCGTTGTAGCCGGCTTCCATGAGTTTGATGGCCATGCCCAGGCCGGAGAATCCGGTGCCGATGATGGCGATCTGTGTGTTCTGTGTCATTGCTGCACTCCTGCGTTGGCCCCAGTGCCCCAGCTAAACGGGACACTAGACCTTGTCTGTTGTTATCCGGCGGGTCATCATGGCCGGTAGACACATGTATACACAGCTTGGTATACAACCGTATACTCCTGGTTCGGTGATTGGCCTCAGGTGACTGATCATTGGCCTCTGCGGCGGGCTCTGGCTGGGGGGGCTGGTCATTTGTGGGAAGGGCTTCCAAAACGCGCTCCTTGCGGCACATCCCTGTGACGCTTGGCTCTCGCCATCCATGGCGAGAGACAGTTTTGGAAGCCCTTCCCACAAACGACCGTCAGACTCACAGTGGCCCGCCCTCATACAGTCGCCTCAAGTCTGGCAGCCCACTTCCATTGTTCGGGGGCCGTGTTGGCAGGTATTCCGAAAATGCTCGGAGCCAGGGATGGCGGAGAGCAAGCGTACATGGACGTACTTGCAGCGGTTTTCGGAATACCTGCCAACGCGGCCAACCTCCAAAGCAGAGGAAAAGATGAACGGATTAACCGGCGGAAAGCTGAAACTCATCCAGGCTGCGCTTCGGCTGATTACCGAAACCCGGAGCCTGACGTCGCTGGGACTGCGGGAGCTTGCCCGGGAGGCGGGGCTGAATCCGAATACCTTTTACCGACACTTCAAGAGCCTGGATGAATTCGGCCTGCAGGTACTGGGTTACATTGCCGAGGAGATGAAAGCCGGGGTCCGGGATCTGCGGCAGATGGCGGATTCTTCCGAACAGGCGTCGCGGGATACGGTGGCGTTTGTGTACCACTACTTCCTGGCCAATCCGGCGGCAACTACGGTGGCCGTGCGGGAACTCCACGGCCCCTCCCCGATACTGCGACGGGCCCTTGAATCACAGCTTGAAGCCAGCGCCCGGGAAATGGCCGAAGACATTATCGAGCGGCAACTGGTGAGCGCCGTGCCGTCCGAGACCATTCATGAAGTCTCCCGCATGACCATCCGCTACATCCTGTTCCGGGCCATGGATTACATCGAGAAACCCGCCCAGCGCGAAACCATCCAGACCGAAACCGAACATTTCATCAACCGGCAGTTCCGGGGTGCGATGCTTGATCACCTGTCGCAAACGGAAGTCGAACGCCTCGCCCTGAGGCAGGGCTGATATACCTCCGATAAATCCGCTTTCCGGGCAGATCTGGCAACCTGCACTAGTATGTAGATAACCAGAACAAGTGATCAATCGGGAAATCCGGAGGCAAACCAATAATGAAAATCGGTATCCCCAAGGAAATCTTTGAGGACGAGCGGCGAGTGGCCGCCACGCCACCTTCTGTTCACAAGTTAATCGGACTTGGTTATGACGTGATCGTGGAAGGCGGCGCCGGCGAGGCGGCGAACTACTCCGATGCCGCCTATGAAAAAGTGGGCGCAGCCATCGCAGCCGATACCAGCTCACTGTGGAAAGAAGCCGACTTTATCCTCAAGGTCCGCGCGCCCATGGAAAATCCGGCACTGGGCAAACACGAAGCGGATCTGATGAAGGAGGGCGCGTTTCTGGTCAGCTACATCTGGCCAGCCCAGAACCCGGAATTGCTGGAAAAGCTGGCCGCCAGAAAGATCACGTCTTTCGCCATCGACAGCCTGCCCCGCATCAGCCGCGCCCAGAAGATGGACGCACTCAGCGCCATGGCCAACATCGCCGGCTATCGGGCGGTGATCGAGGCGGCGAACCACTTCGGGCGTTTCTTTACCGGGCAGGTTACCGCTGCTGGCAAGGTGCCACCCGCGAAAATCATGGTCATCGGTGCCGGGGTGGCTGGCCTGGCAGCCATTGGCGCGGCCAACAGCATGGGCGCTATCGTGCGGGCCTTTGATACCCGGCTGGAAGTAAAGGAACAGGTCGAGAGCATGGGCGCCGAGTTCCTGGAACTGGATTTCGGTGACGAGGAAGGCAGCGGCAGCGGTGGTTACGCCAAGCAGATGAGTGACGAGTTCATCAAGGCGGAGATGGCGCTGTTTGCAGAGCAGGCGGAAGAGGTGGATATCATCATCACCACCGCCCTGATTCCCGGCAAACCGGCACCGAAACTGATCACCGCCGACATGGTAAAATCCATGAAGCCCGGCAGCGTGATCGTGGATCTGGCCTCAGAGCGAGGGGGTAACTGCGAACTGACCGAACCGGGCAAAGTCGCCCATCAACACGGCGTTACCCTGATCGGCTACACCGACCTGCCCAGCCGGATGGCCAAGGTGGCCAGTGATCTGTACGCCACCAACCTGGTGCATCTGCTCACCGAGCTGACACCCGAGAAAGACGGCACGCCGCTGGTGAACATGGAAGACGAAGTCATCCGCGGCCTGACGGTGGTTCACGAGGACGAAATAACCTGGCCGCCGCCACAACCGGAATCGCCGGTCAGCCCCAAGCCCGCACCGGGCACCGAGGAGCCTTCAGCCGAAGCAAAAGCGGCCGCCAAGAAGGACGCGGACCGTCGCAGCCTGATCGGCAAAGGCGTTCTTCTGGTGGTGACGGCCCTGGCGCTCTACGGAGTGGGCGCCCACGCGCCGGAAAGCTTCCTGCAACACTTCACTGTGTTCGTACTGGCCTGCTTTATTGGCTGGCAGGTGATCTGGAACGTAACCCCTTCCCTGCATACCCCCCTGATGAGCGTTACCAACGCCATCAGCGGCATCATCGTTATCGGCGCCATTCTGCATCTGGCCCAGGCGGAGAATATTGCCGTTGGCATCATGGCATTTGTGGCGGTGCTGATTGCCAGCATCAACGTGGGCGGTGGCTTCCGGGTCACCCATCGCATGCTCAAAATGTTCCGCAAGTAGGAGGCGCCCGATATGAGCACAGGACTGGTGAGCGTGGCCTACGTGGTCGCAAGTATCTTGTTTATTCTCAGCCTGGGTGGCCTCAGCCACCAGGAATCGGCACGGCGCGGTAATCTCTACGGCGTCGCCGGCATTATCATCGCGGTGGGGGCCACTCTGGCCAGCGTAGACGGAGGCATTACCGCCATCATCATTGCCGTGTTGCTCGGTGCCGGCATTGGCATTCCCATCGCCAACAAGGTGGAAATGACCCAGATGCCTCAGCTGGTCGCCCTGCTCCACAGTTTCGTGGGTCTGGCGGCGGTATTGGTAGGTTTTTCCGGTTATATCGAGCCGTTGATTGCCACCTCCGGTACCGAGCACACCATCAAACTGGTGGAGGTGTTTGTCGGCATTTTTATAGGTGCCATTACCTTCACTGGTTCACTGGTGGCCTGCGGCAAACTGGACGGCCGAATCGACAGCAAGGCGCTGACCCTGCCCGGACGGCATCTGATGAACCTGACAGCGATCATTGTCTGCGTCTTGCTCGGGGCCTGGTTCCTGGGCACCGAGAGCATGGCACTGGGGATCGTTGCCCTGATCCTGATGACCGCCATTGCCTCGGTCCTCGGCATTCACCTGATCATGGCTATTGGCGGCGCCGACATGCCGGTGGTGGTTTCGATGCTTAACAGTTACTCCGGGTGGGCCGCCGCTTCCATCGGTTTCATGTTGGGCAATGATCTGCTGATTGTCGTTGGTGCCCTGGTGGGCAGCAGCGGTGCCATCCTCAGCTACATCATGTGCAAGGCCATGAACCGCTCGTTCATCAGCGTGATCCTCGGTGGCTTCGGCCAGACCAGCAGCAGTTCGGCGGCCGCGGATGCCGATCAAACGGTGCACGAATCCAGTGCCGATGATGTCTGCGAGGAGTTGCGCAACGCCCAGTCGGTGATCATTGTGCCCGGTTACGGCATGGCGGTGGCCCAGGCCCAGAACGGCGTCAGCGAAATGACCAAGATCCTTCGGGAACGGGGCGTAAACGTGCGTTTCGGCATTCATCCGGTGGCCGGCCGTCTGCCAGGGCATATGAACGTGCTATTGGCGGAAGCCCACGTCCCTTATGACATCGTGCTGGAAATGGACGAAATCAACGATGACTTCCCGGATACCGACGTGGTGCTGGTCATCGGCGCCAACGACACCGTGAACCCGGCCGCCGCCGAAGACCCGGGCAGTCCGATTGCCGGCATGCCGGTGCTGGAGGTCTGGAAGGCCCACCAGGTGGTTATCCTCAAGCGGGGCATGGCCACCGGTTATTCCGGGGTGGAGAATCCACTGTTCTTCAAGGACAACGCCCGTATGCTGTTCGGCGATGCCAAGGAAAGCATCGATAAGCTGGTAGGAGGCTTGCGGGGCTGAAGGCAGCCCCGCGCCTGTTTTCTTCGGGAGTTATTCGGTGGTGTTGTACACGTAGGACGACACGGTGCCGTCCTGGTTGAACCGCACCACCAGGTCGGTGGTTTCCGCTTCACCGAAGGCAGACCACTTGTACTTGCCATAGGTCCAGGTGCGTTTGCCGTCTTCGATCCCGGTGCGCCACGGCTCGCCGAACATCTCCTGGATATCGGCCCGCGTGGTTTCACCAATCTGGATCTGGTCCACATTGTGGGTGGCGAAGTCTTTGCCGACAGTCGCACAGCCCACCATGGCCGCCATCACCAGAGCCACGCACAACGTTTTAACCGAACCAATCATCGACATACGTATCCCTCATATTCGGGTGAATTTCACCCATCATAACGTGTCTCTGAGCAGACGCGATTACGAAGACGACAGGTTTCCGGAAACAAAAAAGCCGCAGGCCGGGAGGCGCTGCGGCAGGTCGATCGTCCGATCGAAGGGGATAATCAATACAGTTTGGCGAGGGACTTCTTGGCGAAGGATTCGACTTCGTTCAACCGGCCTTCTTTCACCTTGATCAGCCATTCGGGATCCTGCAGAAGTGCCCGACCAACGGCAATCAGCTCGAACTCGTGGTTATTCATCCGCTCCACCAGCTCATCGATCCCGGCTTTCTCAACCGCTTCCTGCTTGCTGGCAAAGGTGCCGCTGATGAAATCTTCGGTCAGCCCGACACTGCCCACGGACATGGTCGGCTTGCCGGAAAGCTTCTGGGTCCAGCCTGCGAGGTTCAGATCCGAGCCTTCAAACTCCGGCTCCCAGAACCGGCGGGTAGAGGCGTGGAAAATGTCCACACCGGCTTCCACCAGTGGCTTCAGGAACCGTTCGAGTTCCTCAGGGCTGTTCACCAGTTTGGCTTCGTAATCCTGCTGCTTCCACTGGGAGAACCGCAGCATGATCGGGAAATCAGGCCCGACGCGATGGCGCACCGCCTCAACGATTTCGACCACAAAGCGCAGGCGGTTTTCCATAGAGCCGCCGTATTCATCGTCCCGCTGGTTGGTGCCTTCCCACAGGAACTGGTCCAGCAGGTAGCCATGGGCACCGTGGATCTCGACACCATCAAAACCGAGGGCTTTGGCATCCTGGGCGGCATCGGCAAAGGCGGTGACCACGTCCTCAATATCCTCTTTGGTCATGGCTTTGCCGTTGGGCTTGCCAGGGCCAAACAGACCGGATGGGCTGTAACCGGGCACCGAAGGATCCGGAGGTGTGCCTTCCTTCCGGACGGCGCCAACGTGCCAGAGTTGCGGGAAAATGGCTCCACCGGCTTCGTGCACGGCATCAACAACGTTTTTCCAGCCTTGAAGGGCGTCGGAACCATGAAATGCCGGCACATTGGGATAACCACTGGCGGCGGGGTGATTTACTGTAGTGCCTTCGGTAATGATCAGACCAACGCCGGCTTCGGCGCGGCGCTGATAATAGGCCACAACATCCTCACCCGGCACACCATCAGGCGAGAAGTTGCGGGTCATCGGTGCCATCGCCACCCGGTTACGCAGCTTGAGGTTGTGAAGTTCAAACGGTTCGAAAAGCGGGCCAAGATTCATGCTCATGGTAATGTGCAACCTTACTAGTTTGGTTTCGTTAAGCAACCATATTGAATCTGGTTTTAAAATGCAACCCTATTCAGTACACTCCCACCATGGCCAGAAAACGTTTTGATGACTCCAGTTGCTCCGTCGCCCGTGCCCTCAATGAAGTGGGTGACTGGTGGTCCCTGCTGATCGTACTACACGCCATGTATGGCACCCGCCGGTTCGTGGACTTCCAGCAGGAACTGGGCATTGCCAAGAATATCCTCTGCGATCGTCTGGCCCGGCTGGTGGATAACGAGGTGTTGCGCAAGGTGGATGTGGGCGAACACGGCTCCCGCTTTGAATACCGCTTGACTGAGAAAGGCCGGGATCTGTTCCCGGTGGTGATTGCCCTGCGCCAGTGGGGCGACAAGTGGAATCCCGCCCCGGACCAGACACCCCTGGACCTGCGCGACCGTGCCACCGGCCGCCCTATTCACACGGTGGAAGTCCAGAATGCCGATGGCAACCCCCTGAGCATCCGGGATGTGTTCGTACCGGACGAGAGTCTGCCCGAAGGCAAAAGACCTCCGCCTGACTCTCCGCAGTAATCGCGGCACCGCCCGATTTCTTGAGCTACGTCAATCTTGCGATCAAACCAGCCCCCCTGCCCGGCCAATCTTGCGCTAAATCAAGTTTCCTTTCTCCGCTGCCACTAATCTGAAGCCATCAACGATTCAGGTTAAGGAGATGGATATGTCCCGCACATTTAAACTTGGTGTTCTGGCTGCAGCGGTTATGGCTGCGGCGCCGGCTGTTCAAGCGTACGAAGCTGGTGATTTTATTGGCCGCGTTGGCGTGGTGACTGTTGATCCGGATTCCTCCAGCAGCAATTTGAACTCCAATGCTCTTGGTGAGCTTGACGGCGCCAAGGTTAGCGTTGATTCCAACACTCAGTTGGGCCTGACCGTGAGCTATATGTTCACTGATCAGATTGCTCTGGGTATTCTGGGCGCGACGCCGTTCAAGCACAACATTGAAGGTGATGGATCCATTCTGGGTGGCGCCGGCAAACTGGCCGAAACCAAGCAACTGCCGCCAACCATCACGCTGCAATACTTCCCGATGCCAAGTGGCAGCAAGTTCCAGCCTTATGTTGGCGTTGGCGTGAACTACACCAACTTCTTTGAAGAGAAAACCACCCAGACTCTGACCGATACCTATGCAACACTCGCCTCAGGCGTGGACCGCACCGACATCGAACTGGATGACAGCTTTGGCTTGGCAGCTGAGATTGGCCTGGATTACATGGTCACAGACAACATCGGTGTAAACGCCGCTATCTGGTACGCAGACATCGATACCGAGGCCACCATCAACGCCTACGCTGGCAACACTAAAGCAGACACCAGCACCATTGACGTTGATATCGACCCCTGGGTCTACATGGTAGGCCTGTCCTACAAGTTTTGATCCCCGTGCCTCCGTCAGTCGCCACGGTCTGTTGGCTGGCGGAAGGTGCGTTCTCCTGTGCGGGGCCCTCCGGCCCCGCCTTTTTTTTGTCCGCCAGAAACAGGAAGGCGGAGCACCTGCCCCGCCTTCCTGAACTGTCCTGACCTGCCTCAGGCACTCTGGCGCTGGGCTGAGCGGCTTCGCTGACCACCGCCATTCTGGCTCCGGCCACCACTGCGGCCACCTGGCTTGTCCCCAAAGCTTTTCGGCTTGCCTCCGGGCCGGCCATTGCCACCACCGTTACTACTGCGGGTACGGGCGCGGCTGGGATCGGCCTTGGCTTTCGGTTTCAGCGGCAGGTTGTTGGTAGGCTCAAAGCCTTCCACTTCCGTGCGCGGCAGCTGCTTCTTAATCAGTCTTTCGATACCGGCGAGCATTTTGCCTTCATCGGCACTGACCAGTGACAGGGCGTGACCACTTTCACCGGCACGGCCGGTGCGACCAATACGATGCACATAGTCTTCCGGCACGTTGGGCAGTTCGAAGTTCACCACCTGGGGCAGCTGCTTGATGTCCAGACCACGAGCAGCGATATCCGTTGCCACCAGCACACGCACTTCGCCAGCCTTGAAGTCCGCCAGCGCGCGGGTGCGGGCACCCTGCGACTTGTTGCCGTGAATGGCAGCAGCGGTAATACCGTCCTTCTCCAGTTTCTGGGTCAGACGGTTGGCACCGTGCTTGGTGCGGGTAAACACCAGCACCTGGTCCCAGCTGTTGTCACGCACCAGCTTGCTCAGCAGGGCGGTTTTCTGGCTCTGATCCACCGGGTAGACAGACTGCTTGATGTTTTCGGCAGAGGTGTTTCGAGCCGCCACTTCAACCTGAACCGGGTTATCCAGCAGACCTTCGGCCAGAGTCCGGATCTCGTTCGAGAAGGTGGCGGAGAACAACAGGTTCTGGCGCTTGGCTGGCAGCAGCGCAAGAATCTTGCGGATGTCGCGAATAAAGCCCATATCCAGCATGCGGTCGGCTTCGTCCAGCACCAGGATTTCCACTTCGTTGAAGCGCACAGCGTTCTGCTGATACAGGTCCATCAGGCGGCCCGGTGTTGCCACCAGCACGTCCAGGCCTTTGCGCAGCTTCATCATCTGCGGATTGATTTTCACACCACCGAAAACCACCGCGGCCTTGGTAGGAACGTATTTGCTGTAAAGATTCACGCTGTCGTGAACCTGTGCCGCCAGTTCACGGGTGGGCGTCAGGATCAGCGCGCGGGGGCCTTTGCCGGTGCGCGGGTTTTCACCCAGACGCTGCAGCAAGGGCAAGGTAAAACCGGCGGTTTTGCCGGTACCGGTCTGGGCAGCAGCCATAACGTCCCGGCCAGAAAGCACGGCGGGAATGGCCTGGGCCTGAATGGGAGACGGGGTTTCATAACCCTGGTCAGACGTGGCACGGACCAGCTGCTCGGACAAACCGAGTGAAGAAAAACTCATATTGGATCAACTCTTGATTATTCTGCCTCCACGACCACCGTTCTCGGTGAATGCGGGCAGATGCCATGAACATTCATGGAATAAAAGACGACTACGGTCACGCGCCGTTATCGGGGTGACGTCCTCTGACAGGTCGTATGGAAAGGTCGCACGGGCTTAAAGCCTTAAACTGCGGAATCCCTAGAGGCAGGATGCGGGCACATTAACAGAGCCCCGGCCAATTAGCCATAGGTGATTATAATAAGCATCCGAAGGAACCTGGATTGCATCTTCGAGTCAGACTGCCTTTACGAAACCGAACCACACAGGGATTTGTCAGAATGAGCGTCAGTATCGGCCCAGTGAGCCTGTCCATCGGCCATCTTCTCCTGGTTATCGCCTTCGGCCTGGCTCTGCTGGTTGGAGGGGTGCTGGGCCGCAAATATCGGGTGCCGGTAGCCGGATCGGTGGCCGATATCTTTGTAGTCGCGATGCTGAGCGCCCGGATCGGTTTCGTAATCAGCTATTTCGAGCATTACCAGAACGACCTGCTGGGCATCATTGATATCCGTGACGGCGGTTTCGATGTGCTCTGGGGTGTCATAGGCGCCATCATCTTCACCGGCTTTCTGATGTGGCGCAGGAGAGCACAACGCAAGCCGCTGGCTACCGCCGCGTTAACGGGCGCCCTGTTCTGGGCCGGTACCGCAGGCACCATTACACTGATCGAACAGCAGGCCCGCAGTATGCCGGACGTGGCCCTGCGCTCGCTCAATGGTGAAGTGATCAACCTGTCCCGGCTGGCTCCCGGCCAACCCCTGGTCGTGAACCTCTGGGCAACCTGGTGCCCACCCTGCATCCGGGAAATGCCGGTGCTGGAGGAAGCCCAACACATCTATCCGGATATCGCGTTTGTGTTTGCCAACCAGCGGGAACAGCCCGAGACCATCCGTTCCTTTCTTGAGGAAAACCGCCTGAACCTGAACAACCTTTACCGGGACGATCAGGCCCAGCTGGCACGCGCCGTGGGCAGCAATGGCTTGCCAACAACGCTTTTCTACAATGCCCAGGGCGAACTGATCGATTCCCACATGGGCGAGCTGTCACGGGCAACACTGGCCAGGGGCCTGGAAAAGATCCGCGGACCCGACCAGTGAACCAGGCCCGCTGTGCCCGTTAACCGCATGGCGTTTTTATCTACCGGGTTGCCGCTTTGGCAAAATTTCCCAGTGCGCCGCTTACTTTTCCGAGCACCTCATCGCACCCCTCAATGCCATGGCGGCTCTTGAGGTATTGCGGGTCGTTGTAACCCAGCCACACCTCTCCGTTGGCATCCTCCCAGATCAGGGCTTTTTGGGGCAGGTCGATGGCGACACTCTGGGCGCACTGCATCAGCGGTGTGCCGACTTTGGGGTTGCCGAAAATAACCACTTCGGTCGGACGCAATTCCAGACCGGCTTTTTCCGCGCCCTGCTGATGATTAACGCGAGCCATGACCGTCATGCCCTTCTCTTTGAGCACAGACTCGAGTTTGTCGGCCGTGGCTTTTACATCGTGACTGCTTTTGATCGCGACCAGTCCATCTGCGGCATGGGTGAGCGTGGCGAACAGCAGAGCCGATGCCACCAGAACCAGTCTGAGAGTGCAGCGCATAGTATCCTCCAGAGGGTTTGTTGAAGTTTTCAGGATAGAACAGAGGCAGGCGTTACGCATGAACGCGCCTCAGTATATCGTTGCCGCACCTTCTGGCCTGCTCTTGAATCGCTTGTGCAGCCAGAGGTACTGATCGGGTTGCTCACGAACAGTGGCTTCAATAAAACCGTTCCAGACTTTGGCGTCCTGTTCCGGATGTTCGCCAAAGGACTCCTGAATCGGAGAAAACACCACCCGGTAACTGCCATCGGGCATTCGCAAGTGACTGACGCAGATAACCGCAGCGCCGGACTCCCTGGCAATGAAGCTTGGCGACGTAATACAGCCGGCACTGACCCCAAAAAAGGGCACGAACACCTCGGACTTCTTGCCGAAATCCTGGTCACAGGCGAACCAGACCTGCCCCCCTTCTTTCAGGAATGACAACATGGGTCTGATCTGACGTTTGGTGAAGGGGCGAATACCAAAATGCCGCCGCCGGCCACGTTCGATCATACGGTCAATCACCGGATTGTTGTTAGGGCGGTACATGTAACCCGGCTTCTGAAGCTTGCAGGCAATCAGAGGCAGGGCAAAGTCGAAAATACTGTAGTGCCCGCCGATCAACAGCACTCCCTTGCCGCGTCGTTTCGCTTCTTCAAGGTGCTCGGTACCCTGGACCGACGCGCTCTCACAATAGGGGGTCATATCCCGCCACCAGGCATGAACGCTTTCCAGAACGCCCCGGGCCGAGGCCACAAACGCATCCTCCACCAACTGGCTGCGGGTCGCTTGGTCGAGTTCGGGCATGCAGGCCGCCAGGTTGGCGTCCGCAACCCTGGCACGGGATCGCATCTTGCTGGAAAGGCGCTTGCCCAACCAGCCTCCAAAACGCTGCTTCAGTCCCATCGGAAGAAAGGACAAAAGCCAGAGCAAGCAGACCAGAGCCCAGGCCGGCCAGTACGACGGATGCCAGAGAGAGTGTTTCCTGTTTCTTTTGCCGGACGCCATTCAACAGTGGCCTGTGATAATGAGAAAACGGTCGACCAGCCTGACACAATCTCTCTCAGCTAGATACGTGATTTACTCATGGATGCGGTTGGTCAAAGGGAATCCAATTCCCGAATTCAGGAGTATGGTTTTAAGAAGATACGTGTTAATACGTAGAAGTCATTTCAAAAGACAGGAAATTCCTCGCTATGTTCCGATGGAAGTTCGCCGCGGGTCTTGTGATCCTGCCACTCCTGCTTGCCGGCTGCAGTGACAACACCAGCACCAGCCAACCGACGACAACGGATATCAAGCCACCGTCGGAAACGGGCGTACTCAAAGTGGCTACCCGCAATGGCTCCACAACCTATTACGTGGATCGGCATGAGAACCCCGTCGGTCCGGAGCACGCACTGATCAGCGCCTACGCCGAGAGTCGGGGCTGGCAGGTAGAATGGACCATGCTTGATTCCACAAGCGACGTTCTGGCGGCGTTGGAATCTGGCAACACCCATCTGGCCGCAGCGGGACTGACGCACCTCGCCTCCCGCGATGAGCGCTTTGTAAGAGGCCCGGCTCACACCGAGATTACCGAACAACTCGTCTGCCATCGCGACGCTCGGCCCATGCCCCGCAAACCTGAGGACATTCCCGGCACTGATATTGTCGTAACCGCCGGCTCCAGCTACGTTGAAACCCTGAACAAGCTGAATGAACAGCATCCGGGAATCGCTTTTGAGGAGGATGCAGATCGCACGACAGAGGTCATTCTCTCGGATGTTGCCGAACGGGATGTCGGCTGCACCGTCGCTGATTCCAACATTGTTCAGGTCATGCGCCGGCATTTCCCCCACCTGGAAGTGGCGATGACGCTCACACAGGGGCGGAATCTTGGCTGGTACATGCCCAAGGCTTCCGAAGATCTGGCCTCCGATGCCCACGAGTGGATGAATAGCGTCGAAGGCGATGAGGCCATAGGGCTGATGGAGAACCGCTACTATGCCTACATTGGCGACTTTGATTTCGTGGATCTGCGGGCCCTGAATCGACGCATTGAAGACCGCCTGCCCGATTTCATCGATCAATTCCGGGAAGCGGAGGCCAAAACCGGCATGCCCGCAGACCTGCTGGCCGCACTGGCCTATCAGGAATCCCACTGGGATCCAGCGGCGAAATCCCCCACCGGTGTCCGCGGCATCATGATGCTTACCCGACGAACCGCCGAATCTCTGGGTGTAACCAACCGGCTCGATCCCGATGCAGCTATTGATGGTGGCGCCCGCTATCTGGCCGACCGTCACCGCCGCCTGCCAGAGACTATTCCTGAGCCGGACCGCACCTTCCTGGCGCTGGCAAGCTACAACATCGGCCGTGGGCACCTGCTGGATGCCCGGGAACTGGCGCGGAACCTGAACAAGAATCCGGACTCCTGGCAGGATATGACCGAGGTGCTACCCCTGAAAGCCGACAAGCGATACTACCCCAGCACCCGCTACGGATACGCCCGAGGCTATGAGCCGGTGCACTACGTGCAGCGCATTCGCAACTACCGGGATGTCATACGTTCGGCTTTTGAGTGATCAGGTTCCGAACAGGGCCGAGCGCAGGGGCCGCAGGAAACCACCGGATTCCTTGTGGCTCGCGTGGGTCCGCTTGCCATCGAATTCCAGGTAGCCATCCTCAATCGGCTCGAATCGCAGGATTCTGACGTCCTCGAGATAATTCTGGGACGACCTCCAGGGCCCGTGAGTGCCCTGGCGGGGCAGGCGATCGGCGGCCCGGCGAATGTAGCCGGCATCCAGAGAGCCAAGCACCGTGTCGTCGCCGCGACTGTTCTCAGTGTCCCGGGCCACCACGCTACGATCGCCACGCTTGTCCATCAGGTTCATCAGCCGGCACAGGTACTCGGCGGCAATGTCCACCTTCAGGGTCCAGGAAATGTTGGTGTAACCGAAGATCATGCCGGCGTTGGGCACGCCCTCCACCATCACGTTCTTGTAGATAATCTTGTCTTTCATCACGACTTCCCGACCGTCCACGGTCGGCCGGATTCCACCCAGCATCTGGATATCCAGACCTGTTGCCGGGATGATGATATCCGCTTCCAGTTCCTCACCCGATTTCAGGCGGATGCCGGTTTCCGTGAAGCGGTCAATATGATCGGTGGCAATGGACGCCTTGCCCGCTTTCATGGCCTGGAAAAGGTCCCCGTCTTTTACCACGCACAGGCGCTGGTCCCAGGGATTGTAATCCGGCGTGAAGTGCCGCATGTCGGCGGTGTCCCCAACCTTGCGTTTGATAATGCCCAGGAACAGCCGGCGCATGAACTTCGGGCTCCTTCTGGAGCGCAAGTAAAGGAAACGGGAAATGGAAATATTCCGGGCCCGGGTCAGCCGATAGGCGGTTCTCTCGGGCAGAATTTTCTGCAGGGCAAGAGACACCTTGTCGGTTGAAGGCAGAGGCATCAGATACTAATCAGAAACAAAGTAAGCGAACATCACCCGGCGATATACGCCAGGTCCGGATGACCGAAAAAAGACTTCAATAACCGGGGTAGTTTCTGTAACCGCCGAAGTTGTCGATAAACGATATTCCGAAGTTGGTCTTTGCTGTTTATGATCTTTTTTCCGACGTGGTGGTATTTGATGTAGCCCCAAACGGACTCATCAGGATTCAGTTCCGGTGAGTAAGGCGGCAGGAAGAACAGCTTGAGCTTGCCGTTGAGGCCCTCCACGTATGCCCGGACCCGGCGGGCATGGTGCACTGGATGGTTATCCAGAATCAGGAATATCGGCTTTTCGGCGTCTTGTACCAATGCTTTGAGGAACCCAATGAAGGCGTCCGTATTCATTGTCCCTTCAATGGTTTTGAACCGAAGCTCTCCACGGGGGGAAATGGCAGAGATCATATTGATGCTGAAGCGACTACCGGTATTGCGAATCACCGGCGTTTCTCCGATGGGCGCCCAGGTAGTGCCACTATGGTAGTCAGAACGTATGCTGGCCTCATCACCAAAATAGATGGTGGCGCCGACCTTCTTGGCTTCTTTGCGAATCTCTGGGTAAGTTTCCTCTTTCCACTGCTTTACAGCCTCTGGCTTCTGCTGGTACGCCCGGTGCAGTGGCCTTTGCGGTGTCAGCCCCAGGTTGCGAAGCAGGCGACCGACAGAGACATCACTGAGTCGAACGTTGAACTTTTGCCGGATCAACTCCCGTACCCGACCCCGGGTCCACAAGGCAAAATCGAACTTCAACTGGTCCGGGGTAAAGGTGGTAATCCAGGTGTAAAGCTCCCGAATCTGTTCGCCGCTAAGCTTTTTCGGACGCCCGGGAATCTCTTTGGCCTTCAGTGCGTCAAACCCACCTTCACGGAAAGCAGCCAGCCATTCATAGATACGGGCCCGACTCATACCCAGGGCTTTGATGACAACTTCAGGACTTTCACCATCCATAACCTGTTGGACAGCACGAATGCGAAGAGCTTCCAGAGTTTTATGATCCAGTTTACGACCGTCAGTATGGCGCATGAGTAGGCAACTCCGATAAGGTCGGTTGAACAATGCCTACATTATAAATGATGTCCGCTTACTTTTGTACTTCTTAGTAACGGTATCGTCGGCATAACGTACAATGACCACCCGTCCACGTGCGTGGTGTCTGCGCCACCAATCGGCCCATAGGTCAAACGCGTAGTGAAGGTAAATGTTGGCCAGCAACGGCGAGATGGCTGCGCCTTGAGGTGAGCCCTCGGCGAGATCGAGCCATTGCCCCTCATCGAAGGCGCCTACTCGCAACCATTTCTTGATCAGTCGCAGAATGCGCTTGTCGCCAATCCGGTGGCCAAGAAAGCGCATGAGCCAGTCGTGCTGGATGTGGTCGAAAAACCCCTGGATGTCCATATCCAGAACCCAGTTGACCGGTTGACTGGTCAGGCCGACCCAGAGCGCGTCCAGCGCATCGTGTTGGCTTCGCCCCGGCCGGAAGCCGTAGCTGAAGCCTTTAAAGTCGACCTCGTAAATGGCATTGAGCACCTCCACCAGTGCGCCCTGGACAACCTTGTCCTCCAGGGCAGAGACGCCCAGCAGTCTCTCACTGCCGTCCTCTTTGAGGATGCGTGCTCGTTTGACCGGCTGAGCCCGATAACTGCCCTCTTGTACACTCCGGTGCAGGTCCACGACCCGCTTCTCTGCAATCGGTGCGTAATCTTCCCACCGCACCCCGTCCACGCCTGGACTCGCATTGCGCTTGAGGCGCGCAAAGCTTCCTCTCAGGCACTCCGGCGTTAGGTGGTGCAGCAAGGCAGTAAACTGCAACGTCTTGTCCCTTCTTGCGGCTTCCCGTACACCGATCAGACCGCGCGACACGGCCCCTGGGCTCTGTGTCCCAGTCGTGGGCGCCTGAGCGGTGTTCCCCTTGGCCGAGCCCCTTCGCTCCACGAATTCCTCCGGCTTTTGGCGAGTTTGGTCTTGCTCTCGTTGATTGCCTTCGTTCATCCGCTTCTCCACTACTATGGGCTCGTCCGACTGCCCAACCGCGTTCATGCAGGTCGTTCGGGTCTTTCACCTTCACCTGCCGATCTGATGATGCACTACCCACACCACCAGATACGCGCTGGGCTCTCCCAGGTTCCGTGCATGCTGTATAGAGCTGCGTGCTCAGGGTCTATGACTCCGTGGGGCCCGGCCGGGACTTGCCATTTGCGCCTCGGCCAGTGTTGCCTTCCGTGAACGGGCATACCGTCGGCACCCCAAGGGCGAGAATTTTCGGAGCTCAATACCTGGCCCACAACAACCCCTGTCAACGCTTGCCCACTCCGGTTACCCGTCGCGGCCATGACTCGGGGCCAAGGCGGCTGGCCAGCCTTACCTCGTAGCGCATTTCCAGCGCCACCAACATGCCAGATTAACCTGGCGCATCGCCCGGATTTCTCATAGTTACCCAGCAAGTCTCGCAGACTGAGCGGGTTACCGCCATGGCCGCTCAGGTGCGGTCATGAACGCCTAATAATTGATCAGTTTCTATTGCTTGGACGCACTGCCCCCTTTCCCCCATTGCATCGAGCCGGGGGAGCCCGGGCATCTACCCCGGAAGAAGCAGGAGCAACCCGGCATCGGAGGTGATATGACCACCGGAGAAATCGGCTTCAATTTTACGGCGAACGAGTGGCGAGAAGGTCAGTTTTTCAGGTACCATTTTGGAAGCGGCTGTTGGTGCTTTGGTGATGGTGTAAGGTCCTGAAACTATAGCACTTTCAGCCGCTTCTTTTTATGCCGCATGAGAAATTCGGGCTATGAGTCTGCGCGGCAGAAGTATTTTGAGCAAGTGACCCCGCCGCGTCGAATCACAGTTCGGCCCGAGAACGTATCCACAATATCCAGCCGAATAGAGTCTCGATTCTCTCTATTCAGTCAGTCAAGACGGTTATCAGCGAATGCGTTATCGTAGTCCGATCACTCAGTACGCCCAAGGATCCCTCGGACCCTCTATTTCAGCCTCATCAGTGAACTCATCCGCCTGAGATTAAGCGACAGACAGACCAGATCCCATTCACCCTGCACGGCGTGAAGGCCCCGCAGACTGAACTGTCGGAAGCCCAGAACATGCTTGATCCAGCCGTTGACCGCCTCAACCAGATGCTTGCGCTGAGCGTAAACCGATCGCCCGGTTGCCGTGGCCAGCTTCCCGGCCATCCGGGCGCTGGCCGGATAACGGCTCGCGTCTATCTCTGAACTCTTCTTGCCCTCCCGGCGCAGCGAGACATAGCCGTCGATGCTTTTGTCTTCCAGGGTCTGTAGATCTTCTTCTTTACGGTAACCCGCGTCAGCCAGACACTGATCCGGATAGGTTTCCAGAGTGTCTTTTGCCTGATCCAGCAGTGGTATCAGACAGCCATTGTCACTGGGATTATTGCCCAGGTGGTTGGCGACAATCAGCTGGAATTCACCATCCACGGCCAACTGGCCGTTGTAGCATTGCTGGAACCCGTCCGCCGTTTTCATAATCCGGCTTTGCGGATCGGTAAAATTGCTCTGATCCTTGTCATCCGGAACCCCATAATCCCGCTTGAAGTTCGGGCCCCCGCGAGGTGAGCGCCGATCATCGTCCGGGGACCGACCCCGGGCCTTGTCCCGCTCTTTCTGGTCTGCTTCCAATTTCTCTTTGGCGGCACGAATCTTGTCCAGCCGCGCCTGCCGGTACTGAAGCTCTTCAGGCAGTTCATCACCCCGGTTATCCGGGCCGAACTGTCGGTCTTCCGACTGGTCTGTCTGACGCGCCTGACGACAAAGTGCATCGATCTCTTTCGATAAACGATCGTCTTCCTCGCCCATGCGGCCATAGCTCATGGCCTTGTGCTTGCTGGCATTAGCCCGAACCTTGGTGCCATCAATCGCCAGTGTTCCCAGCGTGATCAGCTCCGCTTCCCGGGCAATCCGGACCACCTGAATAAACACGGCCTTGAAGGCAACCAAATGGTGTTTGCGGAAATCACAGATCGTGCGATGCCTGGGGAAGTTGCCTGCCGCCAGAACCCGGAAGGCCACGTCTTCTTCCAGCTTCCGGGCGATCTTGCGTGAAGAGAAAACGCCGGTGGCGTAGGCGTAGATCAGAACCTTCAGCATCATTCGTGGATCGAAGGGCGAGTTGCGTCGGCCGTTGCCTTCGTAGCGGGCATAAAACGCGCTTAAATCCAGCTCCTCGACGACATCACTGACAAAATAGGCCAGATGCCCCTCAGGCAGCCACTCGTTCAGGCTCGGGGGAAGAAGCAGTTCCTGGTCAGGCGAATACGGGCGGAAAGTGGTTCCCATCAGATTCTCCGGTGCTGAAGAATTTTTACGCATTATGCCAGAAGGTGTCTCCTGCCGCGCAGACTCCTAGGTCTATTGGTTCTTCAGCGTCATCTAACTTTCCTACGTAGTCCTCTCTTACTAAGGAAAAGACTTCTTCAAGCCGGTCGTCACACGAAAAAATCTCGAATATATACGATAAGGAAAAAGCCAGTCAGGCTTAACTGACTGGCATTAGCCCTTCGGGGCGGCTTTTTTTGCGTGTGTAGATTACTGGCTGTTGGTATCCGGTATCGGATATTCCTCCTCGACCAGCTCGGGGACGATACGCTGGTGGGTGGCTTGCTCGAAAGCGTAGGCATAACCGAGCAGTTCGGCCTCGCTCCACATCGGGCCGACGAATATCAGCCCGAATGGCGAGCCGCTGGAAAATTGTCCGGCGGGGACGGTAACCCCGGGCAGCCCGGAGATATTGATTTCCGAGACGGTTGTTGCCGGGTAAGCGTCTTCGCCATAAACCTCTGGCAGCGCCTGGCTCATTTGCGGGAATACCAGCAGATCCAGTTCGTTGTCTTGCATGACGCTATTGAAGGCGAGCAGGTAGTCGGCGCGTAGCTGGGCAAATTCGGAAAGGTCCGGGGCGACGGTTGGGTCCTGGCGGGCGGCGGCAAACACCGGCATGCTGTTGTAACCACCCAGCGGGCCATCTTCGGCTAGCGGGTCGCTGTCTACCAGCTCAAGCAGTTCGGCAACCGAGTTGGCGGCTGCCGAGTCCCCCATGCGTTGCAGATAAAGCTCCAGGTCGTAAGGCATCGACTCGGTTCCCCGGCCATCGTAACCGCCTTCGGCTTTGGCCAGGGCGGCGAAATCGCTACCGGCAAACGGATCCTCGATAACGGTGGCATTTAGGGACTCCAGTACTTCTACAGCATTGGCATACAGTTCAGTAGCTTCTTCTGATAGAGGCTCGTCGCGCCAACCTGGCCCATAGAGGCCAACTCGCGCGCCCTCCAGTGCACCATCATCGAGCATTGACGTATAGCCTCCTGCGGGAAGGTGGCCGATAGCGGCTACGGTCTTGGGATCTTCGGAGGTGTACCCGGCCAGGACATCGAGCAGCAGAGCGGCATCGGTGACATTGCGGGCATGGGGACCGACCACGTCACGGGTCGAGCCTGCCAATGGCGTGACCCCGGCATTGGGAACCAGGCCAAAGGTCGGTTTGACCGACACCAGGCTTTGCGCCGAGGCGGGGTTCTGGATCGAGCCGCCGGTCTCTTCGGCCAGGCCAGCTACGGCAAAGCTGCCTGCAACGGCAGTCGCTGTACCACTGGAGCTAGCTCCCGGGGCTATGTCGCGATCAACCGCATTATAGGTTGGGCCATCCCAACTGCTATTGGCTCGGGTACCGTCGTTGCTGAAGGCCGGAATATTGGTTTTGCCGAGCACGATGGCACCAGCATCGATCAGGCGAGCCACAACGGGAGCGTGGTGCTCGGGAATAAGATCAACGCCGCCCGTGGCACTGGAGAGCTCCGACCAGCCAGCGGTGGAAGGCAGACCGGCAAAATCTATCGCTTCCTTGACGACGACAGGAACACCAGCCAACGGGCCAAGTTCTTCGCCTGCTGCACGGCGTTCGTCGATAGCGCGTGCCTGCTCCAGAGCGTCGGGATTCATGAAGGTAAAAGCGTTGTAATAAGGTTCATACTGCTCGATCCGTGCCAGGGAGGCGGCGGTTAGCTCTTCGGCACTCCAGCGGCCATCGTCAAAGCCCTCCTGGATATCGCTGATGGTCAGCTCTCTGACATCAACCTCATCGGATAATGCCGTGCCAGCCAGCATCAGGGTGAGCAGTCCGCTTGCAATGGCGGTGGGGCGGGTATATTGCACAGTTGTTCTCTCTCTAGCTGATGACTTTTAATTAGCAAGAAATTAAAATGCAATATTTATGCCAAGCCAAGAGAGGTAGTCACTGGACTGTGAGCATGTCGAAGCCCGGTGGCATAGCGAGGAGAGCTGTACCGGCTGACCCTCTTGGGGTTCGGCCTTCCCGTGTGGCCGGACCCTTGCACCACGACGGGCCCACCTCGTTCATTTCCCCTATCGACTCGCACCAATATCAGGCAATCTCGTTCATTCCCCCTATCGACTCGCACCAATATCAGGCAATCCGGTCTTTTCACGAGGCTCACAGATGTCTATGCCTTCCATACCAAGAAACTGGAGTAAAAGTACTTTTCCTGTTCCCACCTCGTTACTCCCCGCCGAGATGGCATGCCGCATGCCGTTTGCTTGAATCATATTGAATACAATTCAAAACACACTTTCAGGAACATAAGGCAAGCGCATGCCCGGAGACAGAACAGGACTATGGCCCAGATGGTCTCGGGTGAGACGACACACAGAGAGAAGAGGTGCAAGATGAAGAGACGGGCTTTCATGACATCGATGATTGCCGCCGCTGCGGCGACAGCTATGCCGGCCTGGAGGGGCGCAAGGGCACAGTCGCCTGCGGTGCAGCTGCGTGTGCAGACCCTGAACTTCAGCTCTGACGCGGCCCTGCATCTAGGGATCCAGCACGGCTTCTTTGCTGAGGAGGGGCTTGAATTGCAGGTCTCGGCCGTGCCCAACCCTGCTGCGGGCATCGCGGCACTGCAGTCTGGCCATTCGGACGTGGCCTATGGAGCCCTAGTCCCCAGCTTCACCGCCACCGGGAATGGAATTGCGCTTCGTTTTCTGGCGCCAGCAGACGGATTCCCGATGGATGCCTCAGAAGCTTCGGCCCGTTATGACGGGAGCAGCCTCTTCGCGGCGAAGGATAGCGGAATCACGCGGCCTCGTGAACTGGAGGGAGAGTCGGTCGCGGTTGCGGGGCGACGCGGTCAATCGGAGGTGACTACCGCGAACGCCATCAAGGCTGACGGCGGTGATCCGGACAAGGTAAAGTGGATCGTCCTAGATCAGTCGTCGGCGGTACAGGCCCTCAATGCGGGACGCATCGCTGCGGCCGTCCTGAACTCGCCGTTCAGCTCGATGGCTGACGAGGCCGGCCACAAACACTTTGCTTCACCCGGACTGGCGTTCTTTGAGCATGGTGCCGTCGGGGTATGGGTCACCAGCCAGAGCGCACTGGAGAGCAAAAGAGAGCCACTACTCGCGTTCAGGCGAGCTATCATCAAATCAAACGCTTATGCTTCGGAGCACTTTGACGAGGCTTATGACAAGGCCGCCGAATTCACCAAAATTCCAAAGGAGGTACTGACTTCAGGTCCGCTGCCGGTCTGGGTGACCGAACTCGAGCAAGAGAGCGTTGACCGTGTTGCCAAGAAGATGGCAGACCTCGGCTATCTAAATAGTCTTCCAGACACCAGCGATCTCATAATCCGTTAAGCGCACCCTGCCACCGTCGATCAGGAGATCTCATGACAATACCTCTCAGCGCAAAGCGCACCAGCCCAAGCCACGTTTGAACTGGACTGGCCTGACGCGCCTGGCAACCTGGAATGGACACCAAGGACTTAGAGAGGTCGTTACTGCGGTGCGAGACATTTGCCCTGATTACACCGAGACGCCGCAGCTGATCGTTTCGTCGGGCGACATGGTTGCTATGCGCATGATCAACCGTGGCACGCACACGGGCCGTGCGGTCGGCCGCTTTCCGGCATCCGGCAGGTCCTTCGAGGCAGTCGACACAATGTTTGTGCGGATCTCCAACGGTAGGATCGCGGAGCAATGGGGCCTGTTTGACACGTACGCGGTCTGCACGCAGCTGGGCTTCATCGAGGCATCTGAACTCTTCGTCAGCGCGTAGGCCTTCGGCCACATTCGCGAGTGTTCTATCTCGGCATCCAGCGGATCGGATCGAGGATGAGCCTTTCTCGTTACGAAGCCAGAGAATTCTGCGAGGATGCTCTCGTGAGGATTATTGCCACAGAGGCCTTTGGACTACACGCGTAGTCCTGGGCTTTAGTAAAACTAAGAGTGGAAGCCATTGTCATGGTGAGGTTTGGTGGCGTCTTTGACAATCCGATCGTGTTTGCGAGCAGGCCAACACTGAAAGCAGGCCGGAGTGCGGGAACACAGGGAATTGCTTTTTGCTGGTATTATGCAGATTGCGACAGTTAATCTGAGTGCCGCGTCCTAGTTGCCGGCAATCCCGACTTCTATTTTATGTTTCCTGTTGAATCAAAAATAGGCTCGCCTTCCCGTCAAGCTTCTCTTTCACTGACCGCCACTCCGGCATAAACCGATCCAGCAGGTTGTAAAACTGCGGGCTGTGGTTATGCTCCACCAGATGACACAGCTCGTGCAGCAGCACGTAGTCGATGGCCCGCGTGGGGGCTTTGATCAGGTGGGGGTTCAGCAGGATGGCCCCCTCCGGTGAGCAGCTCCCCCACTGGGTCTGCATCTCCATGATGCGCCAGACCGGTGCCGTCGTTGTCCAGGGCAGACTCTCAACCATCAGATCGAGCCGGCGCTGGAATACCTCCAGGGCGCGATCCCGGTACCACTGGCGCACGGCTTTCTGTATTCGATCTGGATTCAGCTCCTTGCCTCGCACCCGCAGCTGGCCACCAATCAGTTTGCAGGTGACCTTGCGCTGCTCCGGGGCCTGGATGACCTTCAGCACATACCGCCGGCCCAGGTACAGCATGCTCTCGCCACTTACCCACTGTCTCGGCCGGACATCCCGGTTGCGCTCGGCAATGTCGTCCAGGTGTTTGAGTATCCACCGGGCGCGGCGCTGGACGGCCGATTTGATTGCCGGCAGTTGGGCCGACTCCGGGGCATCGACCTGCACCATGCCGTTGGGATGCACATGCACCCTTATGGTTGCCTTCTTGTGTTCTGGCACATAGCACAGGTGGTACCGGAACTCCCGGTCACCGTACCGGGTCACGTATTCCAGCGGTTGTTCGTCCTGACGGGACTCTACCGATGTCATCAACGGCCTACTCCATTACGAAGAATCTGCACCACCTCATCCAGCATGGCTTTGGCCTTATCCAGCCCGATCAGGGCGAACAGACGGGGCAACAGGCTTTTGCGGACATCCTGCTCGATGCCCACGGGGTTCAGGGAATTCTCCGCCACGGCCCGGTTCACCACCTGGTCGATCTCGAAGGCCTCCTGAATCAGCTGCTCGCCTTTTTCGGCTTCCAGTTCGGCGAAGGCCTCACCCAGTACCAGCTTGAAGGCCCCATAGTAGGCTTGGGCGTGCTTGTTGCCCTCGAACCGGTCTGTGGGCAGGTCCGGTACGTCCCGGTCTTCCACCATGGCTTCCAGATCACTGAACAGCTTGAACTGGGCCTTGTAGTCGAACATGGACTCCGCTTTCTCGATGGCGTCCTTCAGCAGAGCGGAGAACACCTTCTTGGCATAGGGATCGTCGCCGAGCTTTTCCTCGATGGTCTTCTTGGTGCGGGTTTTGATCTTGTCGGTTTCGTTCTTGGTCTTTTCCTCTGACCAGTCTTCCGGCTTGTCATCCACGGCGTCGATCAACACCGGCTCATCACCGGGGGCGACATCCACACCCGTCACGTACCGGTCGATCAGATCCCGGATCTGGCCCTCGTATTCGGAGTAGTCCACGGTTTCCTGAGCGTCCAGACGGATGACCTTGCGCAGATCGGAGAACCACTTGAGATCGGACTTGTACCGGCGGATGTCCTGTTCGGTGAAGGCCTTGTCCTGGAAGAAGCTCTGAGTGGAGAGCGCGGTCTTCAGGCACATCCCGAACTCGGTCAGGGCCTCGTAGAAATCCTCCCGAAGCGCCTGCCGGGTATCCATCTCCACACCGTCCTCGTCGGTCTCGTACTTCGGCATGAAGATCTGCCGGTACTGCTCCTGATCCAGCACATTGCGCACCTCGCCGAAGAAACTCCAGAGCTTGTCGTGCAGGGCCGGCAGCTTCTTGTACTCGGTGTCCACGTTCGAATACAGGCCGTCGATGTCCTCGATGGCAAAGCCGCCCTGGGTCTGCTCTTCGTAGTTCTGGTAATCGGTGATGGCCGTATCCAGCTCTTTGAGAATACCCCGGTAGTCGATCAGGTAGCCGAAGGGCTTCTGGGGGTGTAGCCGGTTTACCCGGGCGATGGCCTGGATCAGGTTGTGCCCTTTGAGCTGTTTGTCGATGTAGAGCACCGCGTTGCGGGGTTCGTCGAAGCCGGTCAGGAGTTTGTCCACGACAATCAGGATGTCCGGTGGCCCGTCGGTACCGAAGTGCTCGATCACTTGCTTCTCATAGTCCTGGGGATCACCGGTCACGTTCTTCTTCCACCACTCCTGTACCAGCGGCAGATTGGATTCGTCGGCGTCAGTATGCCCCTCGCGGGTATCCGGCGGGGAAATCACGATGGCACTGGTGACCTGCCCCCAGCTGTCGAGGTGCTGCTTGTAGCGAATGGCGCTCAGTTTGCTGTCGGTGGCCAGCTGGCCCTTGAGTTCCAGTCCCGCTTTCTTGAAGTTCTCGCTGAAGTGCACGCTGATGTCGAAGGCGTTGAGCTTGATGCGGTCCTGGGCGGTATAGATCTGGCCCTGTTTGGCGTACTTGCGCTTGAGATCCGCCTTCTGGTCGTCCGACAGGGACGCGGTGACCTTCTCGAACCAGGTATCGACGGCCTTCTGGTTCACATCCAGCAGGGGTTTGCGCTCTTCGTACAGCAGCGGGGTAATCGTCCCGTCTTCTACCGCCCGCTTCATGGTGTAGGCGTGGATGATGGCGCCGAACTTCTCGGCGGTTTCGCTCTTCTCTTTCTTCAGCAGCGGGGTGCCGGTGAACGCAATGAACGACGCATTGGGCAGGGCCAGGCGCATCCGGTTGTGGTTTTCACCGCCCTGGCTCCGGTGTCCTTCATCGACGATGACGATGATGTTCTCGGACGGGTTGTAGCACTCCGGCTGTTTGGCGGCCGAGGCGAACTTGTTAATGATGGTGAAGATGATCCGCTCGGAGCCCTTGCCGATGCGCTTGGCCAGATCCTTGCCGGAGCGGGTCTTGGCCAGCGAGTCGCCGCTTTTCTTGCCGGCGATGTCGGAACCGAAGGCCCCGCCGGTCAGGAAGGTTTTGGACAGCTGCTTCTCCAGGTCCACCCGGTCGGTGACCACGATAATCCGGCAGTTCTTCAGGGCGTCGCTGAGCAGAAGCGCCCGACACAGGTAGACCATGGTGAAGGACTTGCCGGAGCCGGTAGTGTGCCAGAGTACGCCGCCTTTGCGCTCGCCGCTGGGTTTGAACTCGGAGATCCTCTCCAGCAGGGCTTTGATGCCGAAGGCCTGCGGGTACCGGGCGGCGATTTTGCCGATCTTCCGGTCAAACAAGATGAACAGGCGCAGAAATTCCAGGAACCGGTACCGGTCGAGCAGGCCGACCAGGAGCCGATCCTGTTCTGTGGGCATGACCGACTGTGACCAGAGTTGCTCGAAGTAGGCCCGGATCTTCGCGGGTTTGTCCTTAAACAGGGCGTCCTTGTCGGACACGGACAGTGAGCGGTTCTTGATGTCCTGCACGTACCGGTCGTCGAACTCCTCGTCCGTCCACTTTGACCAGAACTTCAGCGGGGTGTGCGTGGTGCCGTAGCGCCCGTCGTTGCGACTGATCGCAAACAGCAGCTGGGCGAAAGCGTAGAGATACGGCACTTCGTCGTTCTTCTGGTTGCGGAGGTGCTGGCTGATGCCTTCCTCCACCATGTTCTTGTTGGGGTTGCCGGAGGCCGCTTTCTTGGCCTCGATCACCGCCAGGGGGATACCGTTGATGAACGCCACCACATCCGGCCGGCGGGTATGGGTGCCCTGGGTGGACAGCACCTCCATTTCTTCGGTGACATGGAACTCGTTGTTGTCCGGGTTCTCCCAGTCGATCAGATGGATCGTGGGCTGTGCCTTCTTGCCACCGATGAACTCCGTCACGGTGATGCCGAGGGTCAGCATGTCGTACACGGACTGGTTGGCGTCCATCAGGCCCTGGGCCATGGAGGGTGTGGTGATCTCCCGAATCACCTGATCCACCGCCTGCTCAGACAACGGGTACCACTGCCCCTTGAACTCGAACTTGCGACGGCGCAACACCCGCTCCAGCACCGGCTTCATCACCACATCCCGCTGGCTGCCCCGAAGGGCCTGACACTCCGTGGCCGGCAGAAACGTCCAGCCAAGGTTGATCAACGTGGCCAGAGCCGGGATGTGACTGGAATGCTGCTCATTCCCTTGAGGGGTGGTGTTCATGCGGCCTCCGTGTCCACCTGTACCCGACGTTTGCCGGTGAGGAGCTGTTGCATCAGGGCTTTTTTCTCTTGCTTTACTAATCAGAAACAAAGTAAGCGAACATCACCCGGCGATATACGCCAGGTCCGGATGACCGAAAAAAGACTTCAATAACCGGGGTAGTTTCTGTAACCGCCGAAGTTGTCGATAAACGATATTCCGAAGTTGGTCTTTGCTGTTTATGATCTTTTTTCCGACGTGGTGGTATTTGATGTAGCCCCAAACGGACTCATCAGGATTCAGTTCCGGTGAGTAAGGCGGCAGGAAGAACAGCTTGAGCTTGCCGTTGAGGCCCTCCACGTATGCCCGGACCCGGCGGGCATGGTGCACTGGATGGTTATCCAGAATCAGGAATATCGGCTTTTCGGCGTCTTGTACCAATGCTTTGAGGAACCCAATGAAGGCGTCCGTATTCATTGTCCCTTCAATGGTTTTGAACCGAAGCTCTCCACGGGGGGAAATGGCAGAGATCATATTGATGCTGAAGCGACTACCGGTATTGCGAATCACCGGCGTTTCTCCGATGGGCGCCCAGGTAGTGCCACTATGGTAGTCAGAACGTATGCTGGCCTCATCACCAAAATAGATGGTGGCGCCGACCTTCTTGGCTTCTTTGCGAATCTCTGGGTAAGTTTCCTCTTTCCACTGCTTTACAGCCTCTGGCTTCTGCTGGTACGCCCGGTGCAGTGGCCTTTGCGGTGTCAGCCCCAGGTTGCGAAGCAGGCGACCGACAGAGACATCACTGAGTCGAACGTTGAACTTTTGCCGGATCAACTCCCGTACCCGACCCCGGGTCCACAAGGCAAAATCGAACTTCAACTGGTCCGGGGTAAAGGTGGTAATCCAGGTGTAAAGCTCCCGAATCTGTTCGCCGCTAAGCTTTTTCGGACGCCCGGGAATCTCTTTGGCCTTCAGTGCGTCAAACCCACCTTCACGGAAAGCAGCCAGCCATTCATAGATACGGGCCCGACTCATACCCAGGGCTTTGATGACAACTTCAGGACTTTCACCATCCATAACCTGTTGGACAGCACGAATGCGAAGAGCTTCCAGAGTTTTATGATCCAGTTTACGACCGTCAGTATGGCGCATGAGTAGGCAACTCCGATAAGGTCGGTTGAACAATGCCTACATTATAAATGATGTCCGCTTACTTTTGTACTTCTTAGTAGGTGGGTGAGCGCTGAAGCATGGTGACATGAGCGGCCTGCTCTGCCATGGTCGGCACCAGGGTAATGGCGGTTGCGCCGCTGCCAATAATCACCACCTTCTTGCCCGCGTAGTCGAGATCTTCCGGCCAATGCTGCGGGTGTATGATCTGGCCGCGGAAATCATTTTCACCCGGGAAGTCCGGCTTGTAGCCCTGATCATAATTGTAGTAGCCGGTACAGCCTACCATGAAGCTGGCGGTGTAGTGTTCTGTTTCGCCGGTGGCTTCGTTCAGGGCCGAGAGCTTCCAGCATTTGTCGACACCTGACCAGTCCGCTGTCTTCACCGCCAGCCCGAAGCGGATGTGGCGTTCGACATCATGCTCCCTGGCGGTCTCCGCCACATAATTCTTGATCGATGCGCCGTCGGCCAGCACTTTGCCGCCTGTCCAGGGGCGGAAATTGTAGCCGAAGGTAAACATGTCCGAATCCGAACGGATTCCCGGGTAACGGAACAGATCCCAGGTGCCACCCAGGGACTGCCGACGTTCGAGGATGGCAAACGACTTGCCGGGGCATTCACGCTTAAGATGGCATGCCATGCCAATGCCGGAAACGCCGGCGCCGATGATCAGTACATCGAAATGCTGGTTACTCATTGCCTGTCCTCTCGGATTCCAGTCCGCTTTTTATAATCAATGGCCTGCAATCAAGATAGCTCAGGCTGGGCTGGTCGGGAATTGGCCAAAGTGGTCCCTGCCCCTGGTTGTTTCAGTCAGTCTCGAGATGCGAAACCGCCGACCCGCAACGCCGTTCAACTCCCGGGCGTGAAATCGGGGTATTTCTTCTGCAGCCGATAGAGCCGGATGATGGTGATGATGTTGGTGACCAGCACCATGCCTTCTGCCAGGGTTCCACCCACGGAACCGATAACGATGTTGTTGAGCATCCAGGCCAGGGCAGCAAACCCGAGCACGATTCGCAGGGGAATTCCCCTGAGCATGAACATGCCCACGGTGCCGAAAACGGCGGCGGCGAGCGGGAATACATCGGTGATGGATTTCCAGGTCGCCCAGGCTACCACCAGGTTCACCACGAGCATGCCCAGCATAATAGGCCAGTTGCCCTGGTACTTGCGCGCCAAAGTAATGCGCACAATCACCAGAACGGTCAGTGCCGAGGCGGTCCAGCTCTCGAAGAACGCGAACATCAGGGCAAACGCAACGTTGGCGGAGATCAGCAGCACCATCAACCGGTCGTCATTCTTGTTCGCGAAGCCGGCAATGCAGAAACCCAGGGCTACAAGACCGCACACCTGGCCCAGAACCTCGGCGAGGGTCATGTCCGCGATCAGATCAATCATCCTTTACCGGCCTGTCGCTCGTCGCCATATCGGTAATCCCCTCTGCCCGCAAAAGGTTTCAGCCTGCCACAATCAGGGCCTTTGAGCCATCAAGCTCCCTGTGCCAAAGTGCTCACGTCATTCAGCAAGGACCACTCAAGACCATGAAAACCGTATTCTCTCCATTGCACAGCCGCCGACACGTCAAAACCGAACTGGATGGCGGACTGCTGATCGAGCCTCACGAGAAGCCGTCCCGTGCCGAAACCATCCTGGCACGAGTGAAAGAACAGGCGCTGGGAGAGATTCTGGAACCGGAAGAATATGGCCTGGAGCCCGTCAAACGGGTACACACCGCCGATTACGTGGCGTTCCTGGAAACCTGCTGGCAGGACTGGCTGGCTGCCGGCAAACCGGGTGAAGCCATCCCGGCGGTCTGGGCGGGTCGCGGCATGCGCCATCGGCTGCCCAGGGACATCGACGGCCGGCTGGGCTATTACAGCTTCGCGGCGGAGACGTCGATCTCGGATGGTACGTGGGAAGCCGCCCGGGCATCCGCCAATGTGGCCCTTACCGCCCAGAAACTGGTGGCCGGAGGCGAGCGCGCGGCCTTTGCCCTGTGCCGCCCACCCGGACATCACGCCCATGCCGATCTGTTCGGCGGGTACTGTTTCTTCAACAACGCCGCCATCGTGGCTCAGGCCTTTCGTGACCGGGGCTATGGCAAGGTCGCGGTGCTGGATGTGGACTTCCACCACGGCAACGGCACCCAGGCGATCTTCTACGAACGCAGCGATGTGCTCACCATCAGCCTGCATGGCGATCCGGATCTGGTGTTTCCCCATTTTCTGGGCTTTGAAGACGAGATTGGCGAGGGCGCCGGTGAGGGCTACAACCTGAACATGGTTACCCGCCAAACACGCCCTACAGTGTCTGGAGTCAGGGTCTGGAAACCGCCTGCGAGCGGATCCAGTCATTCCAGCCAGACGCCCTGGTCGTTGCCCTGGGTGTCGATACTTTCGAAGAGGACCCGATTTCGTTCTTCAAGCTGACCTCCGGCGATTATCTGACCCTGGGCCAACGTCTCGCCCGGCTTGGACTACCAACGGTATTTACCATGGAAGGCGGTTACGACGTCGACGCCATCGGCGTGAATGCGGTGAACGTCATGCAGGGATTCGACAGGGCTGCAGGCTGAATCAGCCCTTGAAGCCCTTGCCGAGAATGTAGACTTCCCGGGAGCGGGAGCGGGAGGAATCCGGCTTTCGCACCACAACCTTGTCGAAGACAGCGCGGACCGATTTCAGGTACTCATCGTACCCTTCGCCCTGGAACACCTTGGCCAGGAAGCTGCCCTTGGGCTTGAGCACCTGGCTTGCCATGTCCAGGGCCAGTTCGACGAGATACATGGACGAGGCCTGGTCGGCCACGGTCACGCCGCTGATGTTCGGAGCCATGTCGGAAATCACCACGTCCACCGGGTCATCACCCAGGGTGGCCATGATCGACTCGAACACGTCGTTCTCAGTGAAATCGCCCTGAATGAAATCGACGCCGGCAATGGCGTCCATGGGGAGGATATCTGAGGCAATGACACGGCCCTTATGGCCCACCAGTTTGGCCGCCACCTGAGACCAGCCGCCAGGTGCAGAGCCCAGATCCACCACCACCATATTGGGTGGATCAGCCGGTCCTTCTTGTTGATCTCAAGAAGCTTGTAACTGGCCCGCGAGCGGTAGCCATCCACCTGCGCCTGTTTCACGAAAGGGTCGTTGACGTGCTCTTCAAGCCAGCGGTTACTGCTTTTGGATCGGGCCATGGGGTCTCTTCACAACGGGAAACCAAATTCTAATTGTACGTGCCGCGCCGGGCGGCGGCAAAATCCTGACAACCGGGACGGCCACACGTACAATCCTGGCCTGAATTCTGTGATTTTTCAGAACC
>Ga0064014_10040_pt1 | contig 71663 bp, 70 predicted proteins | sample CrowatWCoCulture_2_FD_61584 | JGI IMG/M metagenome (GOLD analysis project Ga0064014, IMG submission 61584) | Marine cyanobacteria communities from the University of California, Santa Cruz, USA, analyzing cyanobacterial DNA methylation -... | ecosystem: Host-associated > Microbial > Bacteria >...
ATTTGAATTACCTTTCGAGGGCAAATTGTCCCCCAATAATCGTTGGGTAATCATGGCAGAGTTGATACCTTGGGATGATTTTGAGGAAGAATATGCTAAACTTTTTTCAGCATAAAAAGGTGCGCCAGCCAAACTATTTAGAATGGCATTAGGGACATTAATTATTAAGGAAAATTAGGAACAAGTGATAGAGAAACTATAGAACAGATTAGAGAAAATCCCTATCTACAATACTTTATAGGTTTAAATTGTTATCAACAAGAGCCACCACTGGAATCTTCAATGCTAGTTCATTTTAGGAAAAGAATTGATGGAGAATTGATAAACAAAATCAATAAAAAAATAGTAAAAAGAGAAATAGACAAGAGTGATAAAGAAGTAAAAAAAAAGGATTGTCTCCAAGAAAAAGGAGAAAAAATAAAAAATAAAGGTAAACTAATTTTAGATGCGACTTGTGCGCCAGCAGACATCAAATACCCAACGGATTTAGGCATATTAAATCAAGCCAGAATTGAGACAGAAAGAATAATAGATAATCTTTATAAACCATTAAGAGTAAAATTGAGAAAAAAGCCGAGAACTTCTAGAAAAATTGCTAGAAAGGAATACTTAAAAGTAGCTAAAAAACGAAAAGTATCTTATCAAGAAAGAAGAAAAGCTATCGGGAAACAGTTAAAATACCTTAAGAAAAATTTAGGAAATATAGAAGACTTAATTCAAGCTGGGGCTTCCCTGGAAAATCTGAGTAAAAGACAGAAAAATTGTCTAGAGACTATCAAAAAAGTTTATGAACAACAACAGTCAATGTGGGAGAATAAGACCCAGAGTGTTCCTCAAAGAATTGTAAGTTTAACTCAACCGCATATTCGTCCAATAGTGAGGGGAAAAGCAGGAAAACCAATAGAGTTTGGAGCTAAACTCTCAGTAAGCTGTGTAGATAACTATGTGTTTCTATACAAAATAAGTTGGGAAAACTTCAATGAATCTTGTCATTTAAAAGAACAAGTAGAAAAGTATAAAGAAACGTTTGGCTATTATCCCGAATCCGTCCATGTAGATAAAATTTATCGAACTAGGGAAAACAGAAATTGGTGTAAGGAAAGAGGGATAAGAATCAGTGGTCCGAAGTTAGGAAGACCTCCGAAAAATGTCAGTGAAGAAGAAAAGAAACAAGCCCACTCCGATGAATGCTTCCGTAATGCTATTGAGGGAAAGTTTGGACAAGCTAAACGAAGATTTAGCCTAAATCTCGTGATGACAAAACTCCCTGAAACCTCCATTACATCTATTGCTATTACATTTTTAGTTGTCAATCTTTCTAAACTTCTGAGGCAGTTTTTGTCGCTTTTTTTGTCCTTATTTACTAATAATAGAACAGGGGAACTCATCAAACCGCCTTTCATTAATTTTGATTATACTTTAAACAATTTTTATGTACTAAAACTTATTGATTTGTCAGAAAATTCTTGGTCAAAAGTGGCATAAATTTTGGAGAAACTTTTTCAGCAAACCCTAATTATTTTAAAGTGTTTATGAACAATTATTTCTTCAAAATCTTTTGCTTTCCCAAACGATAAGACTCCGCTTTAACTAATAATGATTTAGCAAATTCCATTGCATCATCTGAGGAATGTCCTCCTGTTAATTGTGCTAATTCCTCTTTTCTGGTTTGGATATTTTCTAATGCTTTTACTCTGACGACGGTTCTTAATTCGGGTAAACTTAATTGTCCATTTTCTTCGTTTTCTAGTTCCGATAATTCTTCAATAATTTGCTTTTCAACTCGGAAATGATTTTCGGCCATGGCCGCAACTAATGGTTGATGAGTGACACATAAAACCTGATAAGTTTCGCTTAAACTATGTAACTTTTCTGCGATCGCTTGGGCAACTTTTCCTGATACTCCTGCATCAATTTCGTCAAAAATCAAGGTTCCTGAACATTTTTCTGACTTAGCAAAACACGCTTTTAATGCTAAAAGAAAACGACTCATTTCCCCTCCAGAAGCGGTACGGGATAAGGGTTGTATTTTTTCCCCTGGGTTGGGACTAAAATAAAAAATAATTTGATCGCTGCCATTAATACTAGGATTACAAGGAGTTATCTGACAAACAAAAACAACTTTATCCATAGCTAAAGGTTTCAATTCTTTAACTAATTGTTTCTCTAATTTTGTAGCAGCTTTCTGTCTTAATAATGTTAATTCTTGGCAGATATTTCTTAATTCTTCTTCCGCAAGATTATATTCTTTTTCCAACTTTTCAATGGACTGCTCATCATCGTTTAATTCCTCTAATTCTGCGCTTAATTTCTGATAAAAACTAATAGCGTCTGCTAAATCTGGTCCATATTTACGACAAATACGCTTAATTAGATTAATGCGTTCTTCTACCTCTGTTAATCTCTGGGGATCTGCTTCTAACCTATCCCCATAACCGTTTATCTCTTTTCCTGCTTCTACAACCTGGGTTAAGGCTGATTTTACCATCTCTAATAATGGTTCAATCTCCGCATCATAGTCTGTCATATTTGTCAAGAGCATTTCTGCTTCCCCCAAGCGATCGGCGATCGCAGGTTCCCCATTATCGTCTTGATAGAGAAGTTGATAGGTTTGGTAGCTTAGTTTCTGCAACTCTACCACATGGGAGAGGCGATCGCGTTCTTGTTCTAGTTGTTGGAGTTCATCGGGATCGTTTAACTGTGCTTCATCTAGTTCTTTGATTTGATATTCCAACAAATCAAGGCGTTGTAATCTTTCTTGCTCTGATTTTTTACGTTTATCTAAAATTTTCTCTGCTTTCTTCCAATTTTCGTAAGCAGACTCTACTAATTTTCGTTGTTTGAGGATAGTATTACCCCCATAAAGATCAAGTAATTCCCGTTGTCGGGTTGCGTCCATTAGTTGGACAGTTTGACCTTGTGCGGTAATTTCCACTAAGAGATGGCGGAATTGTCCCATTAACTGTAAGTTTACCAGAACTCCATTAATTCGGGAACGGGAGCGCACAGTTGTCCCCGTTAAAGATAACTCTCGTAAACATACTACAGTACCATCATCCAGAGTATCAATTTCTTGCTGCTGTAACCAGGCTAACACCCTCTCATCTTCCTCAAATGTCGCTTCTAGGGACGCTTGTTGGGTTCCCTGACGAATGAGACGGTTATTAACCTTACCCCCTAAAACAACGTCGATCGCATCGAGGATAATGGATTTTCCGGCCCCTGTTTCCCCGGTTAACACATTTAAACCTTGACTAAACTGGAGGGTTAAGCGATCGACCAACGCAAAATTTTTAATCTGCAGTAAGGAAAGCATGGAGTTGGGGTTTAAGGATTAGTATAAGTTTATTCTTTAATCTTAAGCAATTTCCAGAAAAGTGCAACTTAAGCAAATCAGGATAATTATACGAATACAGTTGACTCAAATTTTATGATAGCGTAGATAATATTTTCGCATTTGTCAATCAATAAAACTATGTTATTAGAGTTAAAACGGTTTGATATTCCCCCAGGACAAAAAATTTTCTTAAAAGAGGTTACTTGGGATGAGTTTGAACAAATTTTAGAAGAATTGGGGGAACACAGAGGCAGTAAAATTGCTTATCATTATCACACCTTAGAAATTATAACACCGTTACTTGAACATGAACGCAATAAAGAAATCATTGGTGATTTAATTAAAACTCTTTTAATTTACAAAAAGTCAAAAAATCAGGAAGAAATAAAACAATTAAAGAGTTTAGGAGATGGGTTAATGAACAAATATAGCATTTCTCGCGTCTCACAAGGTACAGAATTTTCTAGTTTTAGGAGTTCGGAGTTAGGAGTTAGGAGTTCGGAGTTCGGAGTTAGGATGCGCGATATTAGGTGTACATATTGAGTGACAGAAATGCTATAAAGCATAATTGAATAACTGTTCACTATTCACTGATAATAGAAACACCATTACTAGATAATTGAGTTACCCAAAATTCCAAATTAGGATCTTCTATTTTTTCTCTAGCTATTTTTTTGATAGTTTCTGCCTCGGTTTGGGACTGACATAGAGTAAATACAGTTGGGCCTGATCCTGACATCATTGTTCCCAGTCCCCCTGCTTGTTGTAAAATATCTCTTAATTGAGTAACTTGGGTATATTCAGGTAAAACAACTTTTTCTAGATCATTGTGTAATAACTGTCCTATTTTTTCTCCATCTTTGTGACTGATTGCTTGTACAAACGAACCAGAATGAATATGAGAGCTACGAGACTTAATTTCTTCCCTATCATTAATATAAGTCTCGGCAAATTGTTGTTTATAAGTTTTGTAAGCCCAAGGGGTTGAAACAGAGAGATTATTATATTTAGCAAGAACAACCCATAAATTGTCTAAATCTTGAATAGCATCTAATTTTTCTCCTCTACCTGTAGCGATCGCCGTGCCACCACTGACACAAAATGGCACATCGGAACCCAACTTTTCCCCTAACTTTTGTAATTGGGGTATAGTTAAACCTAATTCCCATAATAGATTTAATCCAACTAACACCGCCGCCCCATCTGTTGAACCTCCTGCTAGTCCAGCAGCCACAGGAATTTGCTTATCAATAGTAATATTAACTCCGCCATAATTAGCGAATGCTTGGGTAAATTCTTCGCTCATTAATTGAGCAGCCTTATAAGCAATATTAGTGTTATCTAAGGGAACTAAAGGATGATTACAATGTAGATTAATTTTTTGAGTTCCATTAGAGCGAATTTCCAGGCGATCGCCTAAATCAATACTTTGTAAAATCATCACTAACTCGTGATAACCATCGGGGCGATCGCCGACAATTTCCAAATATAAATTAATTTTAGCTGGGGCAATTAACTGATAAGTTCTCATTTTCAGTTCGTGGGTTGAACAATGGATAATGGATATAGGTTGAATTGTAAATTCAACTAGCTCCTGCTTTTTTTAATAATTCAATCACATCAGGATAATTATTATATTCTGCTAGAGACAGAGCAGTATAACCGCTATGATTTTTTTCATCTAAATTAACATTATCCCTTGCTAATAAGAGTTTAACCACATTAACGTAACCACGATGAGATCCCCACATCAGGGCCGTTGCCCCAGTTTGATCTGTTAAGGTTATATCTGCTCCTGCTGTCAGTAATAAATGTAACAGGGTAACATTACCCTCATCAGCAGCCTTCATCAACCCTGTGCGTCCATTAGGAAGTCTGGTGTTAGGGTTTGCCCCTCCATCCAATAAAGCTTGAATAATTTCTGAGTTGCCATTAGTCATGGCCAATGTTAGGGGAGTTTCCCCGTAATTTTTGCGGTTAGGATCAGCCCCATATTTCAATAATTCTTGCACTATTTTGGTATGGCCTTGTACCACAGCTAAGATCAGGGGTATATCTCCAAATTGGTTGGCTAAGTGAACATTCGCCCCGGCCACTAATAAAGCCTTAACCGCCTCTAAATGCCCCTCTACGGCGGCATAATGTAAAGGGGTTTCTGCTTCTTGATCTTGTTGGTTAACCTTTGCTCCTGAAGCGATTAGAGCTTGAATAATGGCTGTTTGACCTTCAGCCGCAGCTAAAAATAATAAGGTTTCTCCCTCAGCATCAGGACTATCGATGTCGGTTTCGGGGGTTAATAGGGATTGAAAAACCTTTAAACTGCCACAACGAATGGCAAAAACTAGAGCTTTTTCAGGGGTTAGTTCATCTTGAAAATTCGGGAGTAGGTGTATAATGTCGGGATAATCACCTTTGATAGCCAGTTTCAAGGCAGTATTACCTTGTTTATTCTGATGATAGATATCAGCACCAGCAGACATTAAATGGGTGACAATCTCTGTATGTCCTTTGTAAGCAGCGATCATCAAGGGTGTGTTGCCATCATCATTTGTTTGGTTAACCTGTGCTTTGGCTAAAATCAAATCTTGAACAATTTCAACTCGGTTAGCAGCTACGGCAAACATCAGGGCCGTTAAACCCGAAAAGGCTCGTTGTTGATTAACGTTTGCCCCGGCCAATAATAAACAATGTACAACTTCTCTATGTCCTCTCTGCGCTGCGTACATTAAGGCACTGGTATTTTGTAAATCAGTGCCATTGACGTGAGCGCCTTGTGCTAATAAGGTTTCTACGGTTGGACAGTCTCCTTGTCGGGCAGCGTTAACAAGTTGGAAATCAAGCGGTGAAACCATATAACCCTTTCCTTAGACTCTATTCTTATTATGATCGGCCTCTCAAGATGCCCATGTGGTGAAAACCGTACTTGGAAGAGGTTGCGCTTTTTAGCAATACTTTGTTACATTTATTTACATAAGTTAATAAATATTTGCAAAGGAAAAAAATTTTATGTTGACCCTCGTCATTTCCTTATTAGTTGTTGGTTGGACTGCTGCTGCTGTAATTGGGACAGTGCGATTCGTTGAGCTAGAAAGCTGACATCCAAGTACATTACAAGGATACAGCGTGTAGCTCGTTCAAGAGCCTTTTAAAAGGTAATCCAAAGGTTAAATGACCAATCACCCTCCGAAGAGAAAACAAAGCCTAGAGCGCATTCTTTAAAAGGGGTAAATACGAAGGTCAAATGGGTAAAACAACACCCAACAAAGCAATAACTAATAAATTTTACATAACTTAATTAGTTATTACCGAACTAGCTAAGTAGGGATAACCGAACAGCCAATGAACCTGGAAACTTGAATAACTGTTGGTTTGTTGGCAGAAAGGAGCCACACTCGGAATCAAGGGATAACTCATCCCAAGAGTGACGACGTAATACCAATTTCCTAAAGTCCGGCTACACATCCGGTGTAGGGGTCAACGGCCGTTGACCCCTACAAGATAAACATCTGTAGTCTAAGTTTATGAAAATGGTATAACCCTCCGTTTTGGAATTAGTAAACCCAGGATGGAAGCAGGGTTAAAAGGAGAACCCGTCATGAAACAGCATTTTGGAGTCGTTCTTTAAGTCAATCGGTCATGGTTAAACATTACGTTGAATCATCGTCCTGAACCCTCATGAATACTATAAGTAGCCAAATCTGTTTGATAGGCTGCGTTCAAAAGAACAAGGTGAAAAGTGGAGAGTTTGTCCCCTCATCCACACAGATTCCTAAAAATAACCTGGGGGAGAGAATTAGGGGTCGAAAAGGAAGTCACCTTCCTCTCCTCCCATTCCGAACCGTGCGTGAGACTTTCACCTCACACGGCTCTCGGCAATTAGTCCCTTGTCTAGGGTACTGTTAATACATCGTCTTTCCATTCATAGCCATTATAAGTGCCAATCATAGAGGTAGTCATTTTTGCTTTTGGCATCGTGACAGTGACGATGTAGAGCTTGTAGGTTGTTGTAAGTATCCTTTCCACCTTTCGATTTCGGGATGATGTGGTCAACTTCTATCAAGTCTTCAGGTGTGAAGTGTTGCTTGCATTGAGGGCATATACCTTTCTGTTTCTTTAAGAGTTTCGCTACCCTGGCTGGTGTCCCAGTATATGTACCTCTTCTTTTGCTCCAGTAAGTCCAGTTCCCGTCGTAGGGTGATGATTCAGGCTTAACCAGTGTATGTCTCTTAATTTCCGTTTCGGTGTGGTGATAGAGGACATATTCCCTTGTTTGGAATGTCCATTTCCCTTGTTTTCCGTATGAGAAATATTTTTTGAGGGCATCATACAGTGGTGTCTCTTTCTTTTTCCTGTTTACTGTCCAGGCTCTAAGTGTATTCCATAATATTGAATCTTCGGATGAGAATGTTTCTCTACTTGTTACAGTTCGGTAATAATTACACCATCCTCGGATTATGGGGTTTAATCTTGCGATTAACACTTCTTGTGGGGCTTTCTTGTTGGCTTTTACAACCTCTTTGATTGCCTCATGATGCGCCAGTATCTTTTTCTTGCTTGGTTTGATTAAGGTTTTGAAACCTATTGCTTTGGATTCTATCCCCCATTTTGAATTTCCTCCTGTTTTACCGGAGTGGTGTTTTCCAACGGGGTATGACCTTATGTTGAATCCAAGGAAATCGAAACCGGGGTCAATGGTTTTCCCGTCATGTTCAATACTTTTTAGGGTATGTCTGATGGAGGTTTTTTCTGGTTTGAGTTCCAATCCGACCTTTTCTAGCCATTGTGCAATTAAAGTTTTACATTGTAGAATAACGTCGTAATCCTCGTGGAGAACTACGAAATCATCGGCATAACGGATGATTTTGGGTTTATACTCCCTGTGTAGACTTCCATCTTCCTTACGTTTTGTACGGGGGAAGTGGTTTTCTGTATCTTTTATCATTCCGTGTAGTGCAATGTTAGCCAATAGTGGGCTTATTACACCACCTTGAGGTGTTCCCGAATAGGTTTCCTCTAAGATGCCTTTGTCCATAACGCCGCATTCTAACCATTGTTTAATGATTCTTTTGATGTTGTGTGGACAATCTACTTTAGACAGTAGGTAATCATGGTTAATCTTGTCAAAGCACTTGGCGATATCGGCATCTAGTACATACCTAGCTTTCTTATTAATTGCTGTGTATATTCTGGTGATAGCATCGTGTGCGCTTCTGCCTGGACGAAAACCATAGGATGTTCCCTCAAATTGGGCTTCCCAATATGGTTCTAAGGCTGATTTAACCAAGGCTTGCATTACTCTATCTTTCATGGTGGGTATCCCCAATCCACGTTTTTCATCTCTTCTGTGGTTGGGAATCCATACCCGTCTGAGTGCCTTTGCTTTGTAACCTTTTAAAGTTAATTCTTTGACTAACTTTATTCTTTGGTTAGGGTGTAGTGCCTTTTTCCCATCAACTCCGGCAGTTTTCTTGCCTTGGTTGTCTTGGGTCACTTTGCGTATGGCTAAGAGCTTTGCGTAGTGTGACTTTAACAGTAACTTCTGAAGCTTTTTAGCTTTAACTTTATTACCTGATTTAACAGCTTGAAATATTCTTTTTTGAAGCTTAAACACTTTCCTCTGGACTTTTGCCCAGTTGATTGTGTTCCATTCTGGCGTAGTCTTGGTTATACTCGCATTCGACATTAACTACCTCTAATAAAGACTATTTCTTACTAATAGACCAGCAATACGTCAGCATATCCATACTTATTACAAGTAGGCATTAGCTTCTTATTGCTTCTCACATCCATGACCCTTGCGGTTAAGTTTGTTCCTACTTACCTACCGACCAGTGGTAAGAGCAATCATGGACTTAATTCGTTCCGTTGGTTTGGGTATATCGGTGTTAGGTTTCATCTCTCCCCCAGGTTACTTTTAGGAATCTGTGCGGATGTTACTTCAAAAACTCCACTTTTCACCTTGTTCTTTTGAACGCAGCCTATCAAACAGATTTGGCTACTTCGGTTTTTTGAGGGTTCAAGTCGATGATTTAACGTAATGTTTAACCGTGACCGATTGACTTGAGGATTTCTTGTGCTGTTTCACAGTGGGTATCCCCTTTTATCCCTGCTTCCGTCCTGGGTTTACTAAGTCCAAAACGGAGGGTTATGTCGTTACTCTCGGGATTTCTCCCTTGATTCCGAGTATGGCTCCTTTAGCCAACAAACCAACAGTTATTCAAGTTTCTAGGTTCGTTTACTGTTCGGTTATCCCTACTTAGTTAATTCGGTAATTACTACTTAAGTTTGTAAACTTTTCTTTGGTTTTTACCGTTCGGGTATTGTTTTTACCCTTCTGACCTTTGTGTTCTGCCCCTTGAAAATTGAGCTTTAAGGCTCTTGTTTTTCATCTTTGGGGTGATTAGTCGTTTAACCATTGAATTGCCTTTAGAAGGCTCTTGAATGAGCTACACGCTGTATCCTTGTGATGTACTTGGATGTCAGCTTTTTAGCTCAACGAATCGCACTGAAACCTAAAACCGACATACCCAAATCAACGGAACGAATTAAGTCCATGATTTCTCTTACCATCAGGTCGATGATGTAAGTAGTGACAAACTTAAGCGCAAGGGTCATGGATGTGAGAAGCAATAAGAAGCAAATGCCTACTTGTAATGAGTACGGATAAGCTGACGTATTGCTGGTTAATTAGAAGAAATAGTCTCTATTAGAGGTAGTTAAATGTCGAATGCGAGTATAACCAAGACTACGCCAGAATGGAACACAATCAACTGGGCAAAAGTCCAGAGGAAAGTGTTTAAGCTTCAAAAAAGAATATTTCAAGCTGTTAAATCAGGTAATAAAGTTAAAGCTAAAAAGCTTCAGAAGTTACTGTTAAAGTCACACTACGCAAAGCTCCTAGCCATACGCAAAGTGACCCAAGACAACCAAGGCAAGAAAACTGCTGGAGTTGATGGGATAAAGGCATTACGCCCCAACCAAAGACTAAAGCTAATTAAAGAACTTACCTTAAAAGGTTACAAAGCAAAGGCACTTCGACGGGTTTGGATTCCTAAGCCTGGAAGAGAAGAAAAACGTGGACTGGGAATACCAACCATGAAAGACAGAGCGATGCAAGCCTTGGTTAAATCAGCCTTAGAAGCATATTGGGAAGCCCAATTCGAGGGAACATCTTATGGTTTCCGTCCAGGCAGAAGCGCACATGACGCTATCGGTAGAATATACTCTGGAATCAATAAATGTTCCGGTGGTAAATATGTCTTAGATGCCGATATAGCAAAATGCTTCGATAAGATTAACCATGAGTACCTACTGTCCAAAGTAGATTGTCCATATCTCATCAAAAGAATCATTAAACAATGGTTACAAAGCGGGGTAATGGACAATGGTGTATTTGAGGAAACCGATTCAGGAACACCTCAAGGTGGTGTAATAAGTCCCTTGTTGGCTAACATTGCACTACATGGAATGATAAATGACACAATGAACAAGTTTCCCAAATCCTTTTACAGAAATGGGAAACAAGTGAGGGATAATCAACCCAAAATCACCCGATACGCAGATGACTTCGTATTTATACATAACGAATACGAAGTCATCCTACAATGTAAAGAAATAATTGCACAATGGTTAAAAAAGGCTGGACTGGAACTAAAACCAGAAAAGACCTCCATCAGACATACCTTAAAAAGTATTGAACACGATGGACAAACCGTTGACCCTGGTTTCGATTTTCTTGGATTCAACATCAGGTCATATTCAAAGGGAAAGCACCGTTCAGGTAAAACCCCACGTGGCAAGATAATAGGAAGCAAGACACTAATCAAACCAAGCAAGAAAAAAATACTAGCTCACCACGAGGCTTTAAAAGAGGTCATTAAAGACAATAAAAAAGCCCCACAAGCAGCATTAATCGCAAGATTAAATCCCATAATACTAGGATGGTGTAACTACTATCGAACGGTCGCAAGTAAGGAAACATTTGCATCCGAAAACAACGTACTATGGAATATGCTAAGAGCTTGGACAGTTAACAGGAAAAAGAAAAAAACACCATTGTATGAAGCCCTTAGAAAATATTTCTCATACGGAAAGTAGGGAAAATGGACGTTTCAAACAGAAGAAGCAGTCCTCTACTATCATGCCGAAACGGAAATAAAGAGACATCAATTGGTTAAACCTGACGCATCACCTTATGACGGAAACTGGACTTACTGGAGTAAAAGACGGGGAACATATACCGGGACACCAGCTAGAGTATCAAGACTCTTAAAGAAACAAAAAGGTATATGCCCTCAATGTAAGCAACACTTCACACCTGAAGACTTGATAGAAGTTGACCACATTATCCCTAAATCGAAAGGTGGTTTGGATACATACAACAATCTTCAAGCTCTACATCGTCACTGTCATGAGGCCAAAAGCAAAAATGACTACCTCTATGATTGGCACTTAATAATGGCTATGAATGGAAAGACGATGTATTAACAGTACCCTAGACAAGGGACTAATTGCCGAGAGCCGTGTGAGGTGAAAGTCTCACGCACGGTTCGGACTGGGAGTCGTGGTAGGTGACTACCACTTCGACCCCTAATCAAGCTTATTTCCGTGGTGAGCAGACCAAAACCATCCACGAAAGAAACTGGAATTCTGAGGAATTTGAAACATTAGCTCAATCTGTTACAGGGAAAGACATAGATAGCGATCGCGTTCCTGGGTTCTTGGTGGATGCTTAGAAGAAGTTCAAAGCAATTAAAGCTAGGGTTGAGAGGGGAGATGGCAATACTGCTCGGCCCGCGAAAAATCGTCTGCTGAGACAAGCAGGGGGAGCAGGGGATGCTTTCTTGAGCAGAGGGAGAAAATGGGACTTCCTCTTCTGCCCCCGACCCCTCCTCTGCCTCCTCTGCCTCTCTTAACTAGAGCGTTTCGAGCAAAACCTACGCAGTATTGGGGGAGATGGGGGAGCAGAATATTAATATTGTTTCTAGTCTTCCCACCCTTTCCACAGTCCCCACACCCCCTATTTCATTAAACCCCGCCCTTAAAGGCGGGGTTTAACTTAACCAGAAATTAAAGTTTCTAGAGAGGTCAGAACATCTGTGTTGGCGGTAGTATTTTGGTGAACTCGCATAGAAAATTTGTCAAAATAAACCCAATAATCTACTATTCATAGTAGGCGTTCAACTATTCCAAGCCCTGATATAATAAATGACCTTATAGATAAATTACCAATCCAAGTATTAACTAACGGTACTCTACCCGCATTTCTCACAAACTGATCAGTAATCAGCTAGAGGTTAGAGGTGGCTTATTTTTCAAGCGATCGCTTAAAATGGCACACTGTTATTTTTTACTCGCCCCTCAAATCAAGGTTAAACTCAGACTAAATAATGGTTTGAAGTTTAGCGATCGCAGAATTTGTGAGAAATGCGGGTCTAGGTTAAACTAATTTAGATTATGCTAAATTTTTGAACTAAAATAATTAACCCCCGCCAATTACAATGATTCCTAGTGATAAACTAACTCGCGATCATTCCAGTCTGAATAACACCGAATCTACCGAGACTATAAATGCTGTGGACAGCTATCAGCGACAGAGCAGTGCTGTCCCTTTTTCCCAAGTGAATGACCCCCCGGAAGAACCTGGGCAAGAAAGTAGGAGAGATGTAATCGTGCCAAATAGTATTGCCAGAATCAAAGTCATTGGGGTTGGTGGTGGCGGCTGTAATGCTGTTGACCGCATGATCGAAAGTGACCTAATGGGGATTGAGTTTTGGACAATGAACACCGATGCTCAAGCTCTCACCCAGTCTTCTGCCCCTCATCGCCTACAAATAGGCAGAAAATTAACCAAGGGGTTAGGGGCCGGGGGTAATCCCAATATTGGCAAAGAGGCCGCCGTTGAGTCCCGTGATGAAATCGCCGAAGCCCTTGAGGATACAGATTTAGTCTTTATTACTGCTGGCATGGGTGGAGGTACAGGAACCGGGGCTGCTGCAATTGTGGCTGAAATTGCCAAAGAAAGGGGCTGCTTAACCGTTGGCGTTGTTACTCGTCCCTTTACCTTTGAAGGGCGACGACGTATGGTACAAGCGGGTCAAGGTATTAGCGATCTACAAAATAACGTTGACACCCTGATTATTATCCCCAACAACCAATTATTACAAGTTATTTCCCCAGAAACTCCCCTAAGAGAAGCGTTCCTTGCTGCTGATAATGTCCTCAGACAAGGGGTGCAAGGGATTTCCGATATTATTACGATTCCTGGTTTAGTCAATGTGGATTTTGCCGATGTTCGTGCGGTTATGGCCGATGCAGGATCTGCCTTGATGGGTATCGGTATAGGATCTGGTAAATCTCGGGCTAATGATGCGGCTTCATCTGCTATTTCCTCTCCCTTGCTAGAACATTCAATTCAGGGGGCAAAAGGAGTGGTTTTCAATATCACTGGTGGTCATGATCTGAGTTTACACGAAGTTAATACCGCAGCCGAAACCATTTTTGATGTAGTTGATCCCGATGCTAATATCATTTTTGGTGCGGTGATCGACGAACGGGTTCAAGGAGAGGTGATCGTTACAGTGATCGCTACTGGGTTTAGTCCTGAGGTAGAAAATGCCCCCAATAATCAAACTACGTCAACTCCCACCCGTAGTATATCTACTCCCAATCCCCCGAAGAAGGAAGAAGAAGCACCCCCTAAACCAGCAGGATTAGATATCCCTCCTTTTTTACAAGATCGACGTTTTCCTCGAGGATAAAGACAAAATTAAACTATAAAGTCCAACTCAAACAGGGTTCAACAGCTATTGAACCCTGTTTTAATTGATAAAAAACAACTTTAGTATGCTTTTCTTAGTAATTTGTAATATTTAGTGATTTATTTTTATAAAGAGTTCTGAGACATTAATTATTAAAAGTTAATATTTAGATTGTTAGTAACGTTCCAACAATTGTCTCGTAAAATAAAAAAAATTGCAAGTACAACGGATACAGATTTTCTTCAATCTAGTAATTATATTCAAGAATAGAGAGGAAATGATTTGTCAACTTATTGGAGTTCTTTGTTGTTAAAAACTTGAACCTCAAATTCCATCTGTTTGTTTAGGTCTACACAAGAAATCAGGAGTCTTGATCATGGCTAAAATTGGCATTTTTTACGGAAGTACCTCGGGAATCACCGAAGAAATTGCTACCACCATACGGGAAAAATTAGGGGAAGAGGAATGCGATCTCTATAGCATGGAAGACGATTTTGACGAATACGATCAACTTCTAGAATATGATTACCTATTATTGGGTTGTTCCACCTGGGGAGCAGGAGACGTACAAAACGATTGGCGTGATCCCCTATTTGAAATGGAATTGGAAAAACCTGATTTTAGCGGTAAAACCATCGCTTTGTTTGGTGCCGGGGATCAAGTGGATCATGGAACCGAATTTGTCAGCGCATTGGGTAAAATGTATAACCACTTCAAAACCTTGGGAGCTACCCTAGTAGGAGAATTCCCCAATGAAGGCTATTCATTTGAGTATTCCTCAGCCCTAGTTGATGATAAATTTGTGGGACTTCCCATCGATGAAATCAACCAAAGTGACAAAACCGAAGAGAGAATTGACCAATGGGTGGAATCCATACGTCCTATCTTTTTGGATGACTAGAGCTATCATTTCATCTAAAATCGATTAACATAGGGACTGGAGAGAATTCTTGTCGAGAATTGCTCTTATTGTCCCTTTTTTGATGGACTGATAATTTCTTGATCCTTAGCCAGTGCTGTTTAAAGTCCGTTGTCGCCCTGCTTTTGCTGCTTTATTTGTTACCCTCAAACCAGAAGAAACCATAACAGTTAAGACTGATTCTATTATCAGTATGGACGGAAAGGTAACAGTCAAGACCAAGTTTTTTGGGTTTTGGTTATTCGCCTTATTGAGAAAATGTTTTGGCGGAACAGATGTTTTTGTGGATTATTTGATCAATGAGAAAGACTATCCCATAACAGTGGTATTGAGTCAGACAACCATTGGGGATATTGAACGCATCGACTTATCAGAAGGATCGATTTGTTTACAACCAGGGGTGTTTTTAGCCTATACCAAAGGGGTGAAAATCAAAAATCACTGGGCCGGGTTTGGCAGTTGGTTAGCAGGAGAAGGTTTATTCAAAACTAAGTTGAAAGGAAAGGGCAGGGTATTTATTGCCGCTTATGGGGGAATCATCAAACAAACCGTTTATCAAGACTTGGAGATGTCTCAGGGACATCTGTTGGCTTATACTTCTAAGACAAGCTTAAAATAAACCAAACAAGAAGAAAAAGTTAATCTTACTGTTTCAGCATTGAAATCTAAAAAGGGACGAACCCAAGGTGCTTTAATCTACTATCAATCTCGTAATCTTCAGGGATTAATTAATTATCTTCGTTCTCTGGTTTAAGGTCTGATTTTGTCCCTGTTTTTTAATTTATTCTTAATCTTTCTTGCTTAACCATTAAGTTGCTCAGTTCAGATAAAATCAATTATCATTGTCATTGGAATTATTTTTTACATATATTGCTCTGATGACTTCTTTCGCAACTAATATCATTTTCAAAGAAAAGATTAACCAAGAAATAAACATAGAAATTGATCACATTCATTTATATGTAAAAGATACAGTTTACTGGACAGAATGGTTTATTAATGTCATGGGTTTTTGCTCCATTGCTGGTGGAAGTAATGAGCATACAAAGACAGAAATTGTCAAAACAGGAGATGAGGAAAACCCGATTATTTTTGTTATTTCTTCTCCTCTATCTTCCCAAAGTCCTGTTGCTAAATATTTAGACATTCATCCTCCTGGGGTTGCTGATGTTGCTTTTAAGGTCAATAATTTACAAAAGGTAATCACAACGTATAATCGTTTTAACCAAGGAATTAAAGGAACAATAGAAGAAATAAAATATGCTCAAGGTTGTTTAAAATGGAGTCATATTTCTTGCCAAAGTAAATTGAATCATACCCTCTTTGAGAGAAGGGGATATACGCCAATTTTACCCAAAACTTGGCTTAAAGAAAGACAAGTTAACAGAGCCAATAAAAATAACTTTTTAGCATTAGATCATCTGGTATTAAATGTAGCTAAAGGCGAGATAGAATCAACTATGACCTGGTACGAGAAAGTTTTAGGATTTAAAAAGAAACAATTTTTTAAAATAGAAACTCCTCGTTCAGGGTTATCTTCTCAAGTGATGTTTCATCCTGTGGGAAATATACAATTACCTATCAATGAACCTATATCTAATAACTCTCAAATTCAAGAATTCTTGGATGCTAATAATGGTTCAGGTATTCAACATATTGCCCTAAGAACGAATAAAATTACTGAAGTAACACAACAATTACGCCAAAATGGTCTAACTTTTTTAACTGTTCCTAATACTTACTATGAAGAATTATCTAAAATGAATTTATATTTTAAATTTACTCCTGAAGAATGGCAAACAATTGTTAAAGAAAATATCTTATTAGATCGAGAAGAAATAAACGAAGAAGGATTATGGAAAGAAAATCATCCTTTGCTCTTACAAATATTTACCCAACCCATCTTTGAGCAACCCACTCTCTTTTTTGAAATCATCGAAAGAAGACGACAAGCAAGAGGTTTCGGGGAGGGGAATTTTCGGGCATTATTTGAAGCCATTGAAAGAGAACAAAGGAAACGAGGAACCCTAATCAACTAATTAAAAAATCTGGAAACATTCTCTTTGAGATAATTTGTTACCCTAAAATTAGATAATACTCTTTGTTTATAGTCATCGAATGCCAACAAAAACCACTAAAATTACTCCAGTTACCACCAAGCTTAATTCCTTATTTGTTTCCCCAACTCAGGTAATTCAAGGTGAGGGGATTATATCCCAAGCAGGAAAAGGTATCTCTCGTTTGGGTAAGCGTCCTTTACTGGTGGGGGGTAAGCAAACCCTTGAGCTAATCTCAGCACATTTAAAGCCCATTTTCAAACAATTTAAGTTAACAGCAGCGTTTGATAGCTACGCCCCTGACTGTTCGGAAACTTCCCTAAAAAACTTGACCGAAGCTACCCAAAATCATCAAGCTGATTTGATTATTGGTGTTGGTGGAGGAAAAGCTCTTGATACGGCTAAATTACTCGCTTATCAGCAACAATTACCCATTGTTACCATTCCCACCTCTGGGGCAACTTGCGCCGCTTGGACAGCCCTTTCTAACGTCTATTCTAACCAGGGGGCATTTCAATACGATGTGCCATTATCCCGTTGTCCTGATTTACTAATTTTGGACTATAACCTAATTAAAGCAGCCCCGAAAAGGACTTTAGTGGCCGGTATTGGTGATGCGATCGCCAAATGGTATGAAGCTTCTGTTAGTAGCGGCCAGTCTGAGGCCACCCTCACCATTGCTGCGGTACAACAAGCGAGGGTATTACGGGACATTCTCTTACAAAAGTCGGTTAAGGCTTTGGATAAGATAGGAGGAGAAGACTGGCGAGAAGTGGTCAACGCTACGGTACTGTTAGCTGGTGTTATTGGTGGGTTAGGAGGGGCAAACTGTCGCACTGTGGCAGCCCATGCTGTCCATAACGGCCTAACCCATATTCCCGCAGCACATCACGCCTTACACGGGGAAAAGGTGGCTTATGGGATCTTAGTTCAATTACGTCTAGAAGAGATGATACAGGGGAATAAATTAGCGGCCACATCTCGACAACAATTGTTAAAGTTTTATGAAGAAATTGGCTTACCCAGAAGTTTAGAAGATTTAGGTTTATCTCAAGTAACTTTAGAAGAATTACGTCAGGCGGCCATAGTCACTTGTCATCCTAATTCTGATATTCATCGTTTACCGTTTAAGGTATCCCCAGAACAATTATTATCGGCAATGGTATCTACTGTAGGGGCATAACAATTACAGGTGTATTACGCTAGGCTAATACACCCTACAATTAGTTTAGGTGAAAAATTATGAAATGGGAAGAAGTTTGTGAACATAAACAGTTACAAGATTTACCATTTAAGATTGAATTGAATAAATGGGGACAAATTATAATGAGTCCAGTCAAGATTAAACATTCTTTTTATCAAGGAAGAATTCAACGTTTACTAGAATCTTTATTGGACAGAGGGGAAGTGATGCCAGAATGTGCTATTAATACTTCTGATGGGGTTAAAGTTGCTGATGTAGTCTGGTGTTCAGAGGAAAGATTTGATATTATTCAAGATGAAACATCTGCTTCTATTGCACCAGAAATTTGCATAGAATTTAAATCAGTTGGTAATAGTTTAGATGAATTACAATTTAAGAAAAAGTTGTATTTAGAAGCTCAAGCTTTGGAAGTTTGGTTATGCGATGAAGAGGGTCAAATAAAATTTTATAATCAACAAGGTGAATTAAATCAATCTGTATTAGTTCCTGGGTTTCCTAAGCAAATTAAAAAGTAGGAACAAGAAAGTTAAAAATTGTCTTTTGGAAATTGACGCATTAGCTTTCTTTTCATAAAATCTGTCCTTGAAAATAAAATTATCTTACTTCTTTTTTCCCAAAATAATAAGTTACCTGCGATCGCATTTTCCAAAACAGGAATAAAAACAATCACAGGCAAGAAAACTAAGTTTTCTGGTTATGCTTAGAATAAGCCTAAAGTTAAAGACTCATCAATGGGGAAAGTAGCACCGACACCCAACCATAAGGTAACCACGGTTCCAAATAGGAAAACTGCGGTAGCAACGGGACGACGGAAGGGGTTTTGGAACTTGTTGACACCTTCGATGAAAGGAACCAACATTAAACCCAGAGGAATAGCACCTTGACAAGCAATTCCGAGTAACTTGTTAGGAAGAACCCGTAAAATTTGGAAAACGGGGTATAGATACCATTCGGGTAAGATTTCCAGGGGAGTAGCAAAAGGATTAGCAGGTTCTCCCACTAAAGCGGGATCAAGTACCGCTAAACCAGTTAATAAACCAATGGTTCCGAAGATAACTACGGGGAACACATAGAGTAAGTCATTAGGCCAAGCAGGTTCACCGTAGTAATTGTGTCCCATTCCTTGAGCTAACTTAGCGCGCAATTTAGGATCGCTTAGATCTGGCTTTTTTTCGATTGCCATTTATTGATTTCTCCTTATTTACATATTTAGGATCAGCAGGACTTTCGTCCAAGGATGGATAATCAGTGATTAATTATGCAACATTTTCTGATAATTAACTGTTCACTGATCACCATTATTCAATTTAGATGCGCTTTACAAAGGACCAGAAATGCCTTGCTTACGAATCATTAAGAAGTGGGCTAACATGAATACTGCAATTAACCAGGGAAAAACGAAGGTATGGAGACTGTAGAAACGGGTTAAGGTTGCTTGTCCAACACTTTGACCACCTCTGAGCAGTTCGACCATTTGATCCCCAACTACGGGAATAGCAGCAGGAACACCGGAAACGATTTTAACCGCCCAGTAACCAACTTGGTCCCAAGGTAAAGAGTATCCTGTTACTCCGAAAGAAACGGTAATAACCGCTAAGATAACACCTGTCATCCAGGTTAACTCACGGGGCTTTTTGAAGCCACCCGTTAGATAAACACGGAAAACATGGAGGATCATCATCAATACCATCATACTAGCTGACCAGCGATGGATAGAACGGATCAACCAGCCGAAGTTTACCTCATTCATAATATATTGAACAGAAGCAAAAGCGTCGGTAACTGTTGGTTTGTAGTAGAAGGTCATGGCAAACCCAGTGGCAAATTGAACTATAAAGCACACTAGAGTAATTCCACCAAGACAGTAGAAAATATTAACGTGGGGGGGAACGTATTTAGTGGTGATATCGTCGGAGATTGCTTGAATTTCTAGACGATCGTTAAACCATTTATAAACTGGTGAATCTGTAACTTGTTTAGAGAACATTGAGACTGTAATCCGCTATCGAATTAAGGATGGATAATTTGATGGTATTGATAGTTTAACTATGCCGTCGCCTGTTTTAAACTTTTCCAATTAGGGTGGAGAGCAGAACAGGGAGTATACCTTAATAGAAAATTTAGCACAATCTCTCTCTGGTTTCAAAGGCAAATCTGGGGAGTGTGGGGTGATGGGGAGTGTGGGGTGTGGGGTGATGGGGTGATGGGGTGACGGGGTGACGGGGTGACTTACAATGGATAATGATTAGACCAAAATTCCTAAATTCTCAATTCTGACAATGACTATGCAGCAGTTACTTCAAGGGGTTAATGTATTTTTGGTGGGTATGATGGGAACGGGAAAAACAACGGTGGGGCAAAATTTAGCTCAGCGTTTAAACTACCGTTTTTTTGATAGTGATGTGTTAGTTGAAAAAGTGACAGGACAAACTATTAATGACATTTTTGCTACCCAAGGAGAAGAGACGTTTCGCCAGCTTGAAACTCAGGTTCTTTCCGAATTAGCTTCTTGTACCAAAAGTGTTATTGCTACGGGAGGTGGCAGCGTTTTAAAGCCTAAAAATTGGAGTTATTTACATCATGGTTTAATTGTTTGGTTGGATGTTTCTCTTCCTATTCTAACCCAACGTTTAGCTAAGGATACAACTCGTCCCCTTTTACAAACAACAGATTTAAGTTTGAAGTTACAATCTTTATCAGAGCAACGTAACCCCTTATATGCTCAAAGTGATTTACGAATTATTATTGATAGAGAGCAAACTGCTGATGATACGGTTGAGCAAATTTTAGAACTAATACCTACCGTTATTAAAACTAAGTCAGAAATTTCTCAAGAATTTAACTAATTTTGATAATCCGTTTCCGTAATTTTAGCGATGTCTATCCTTACCCTAAACGATTAGGATCGCAATGAATACTTATTGAAGGATAGGCAAATTTTATGAAGCCGTTTTTAACAACAGGAAGAATTATTGTTTCTTCCTTACTCGGAGCAACACTAATTATCAGTAATGTCAACGCTGCTCCTGATTGCTATGGTGTTGATCAAGGTGGTAATTCCCTCGATTTATCTGGGTTATGTTCTCCTCCATCTAACTCTAATCCTGCTCCTTCTACTCCTGTTGATTCTAGCCCAACACCCGAAGAAACAACAGATTTAAACAATAATAAAGAGCCGGAAACATCTGCTAGGGAAGACATAGAAAAAGACATCCAGTCTTGTTTTAGTAGTTCTGCTTGTACCCAAACCATGGGGGGAGGAGGTGAACCGGAAAAAACTCCCCATCAAATAAGGATTGATCAAGTTATGAATGGAGGCAGACTTAATCAAAATTAAGGTTAAAATTCAACTTCATCGGCAAAACTTTGGCGGCGTTTAAAGTTAAATGCACCGGCCACCGATCCCCAAACTAACTCATCTGTAACCGGATCATAGCCTCGATCTAAACTGATTAATTTTTGGTCATCTATTTCAAAACTGTTATCTAAATAAGTTTCTTTACCTTTACGAAATACTAGGCAATTTTTCCCTGGTTTAACTACCCCTTTAAAACTATTTCCAGTCCAGTCTATAAACATATCACACCCCTGCATTAATTCAAGGTCATCAGGGGTTATTTTTTTGAGTTTTTCTCGATCACGGGCTGCTCCTAAAAAGCCTTCTTTTTCTTTAAGTTTATAATTTTCTAATTCCATTCTGCCTTCAACAATTTTTAGTCTTAATACTCGCACCCGATAAGGTTGATCCAAAGCGTAATCATAAGCTTGTTCTAAGAATAAGCTAGGTTCGGGAAAATTAGTGATGGGTAAAGGACGAATACAAACCCTAATATGAGCATAAAAAGGAGGATTTTCAAAAGCTTGTTCTTGATTACTAAAATCAGCACACATCCAACGGGCTAGGGCTTTTATATCGGTTGCATGAGCCATAATACTTATTATATTTAAAAGGCAAAAAAGTTGATACCACCCCCATTGTATCTCGAAGGGTCAATAAATATCAAATTGATAATGAAACTCTGTTCATTTTAAATTATATTTACTCATGGTTTTTTGAACTCAACCGCATAGTCTGGAGTAGTCTTTATTATTAAAGACAAAAATTAATCTGTAATTAATAGTTTTTCTAAACAGATAGGGTTATGCTAATTGTGGGTTTCCTATTCTGAACAAAATAATAAGATTGATAATGTTTAACTTTGCCCAACCCTTGTATCCTTTTGTCCTAAGAGTAGCTCGAAATAATCCAGAAAATGCCCATCAACAACTCTTAAAAACTCTTCATAGTTTGGACGAAAATCGTCACACAGTTTGGGGACGATGGCTATTATCTAATTTCGAGGGTTCTTTTCGTTTTGAAGATGATCGTCTCCAGCAAAAGTTATGGGGGTTAACCTTTAAAACCCCTGTGGGTTTAGCGGCCGGCTGTGATAAGGACGGTTTGGGGGCTGGTATCTGGGGTCATTTAGGGTTTGGATTTGCTGAAATTGGGGCTGTAACCCTTCATGGTCAGCCTGGCAACCCAAAACCGCGTTTATTTCGTTTACCCAAGGATAAAGGGGCTTTAAATCGTTTAGGTGCTAATAATCAGGGTTCTGAAATAATTACCCAAACTTTAGCCCAAACCTGGCAGAGGCAACCCCGTCAAATTCCCATAGGAATTAATTTGTGTAAGTCGAAAATTACCCCATTAGATAAAGCAGCTTCGGACTATGTGGGCAGTTTCTCCTATCTTGTTGATTATGCAGATTATTTTGTGGTCAATGTTAGTTCTCCCAATACCCCTGGACTGCGATCGCTACAAGCTGGGGAACAACTAAACGTTATTTTACACGAATTACAATCGGTTAATCAAGGGAAAAAACCTCTCTTTGTCAAGATTTCTCCTGACTTAAATTGGGAAGCAATTAAGCTCATTATTGACTTAGCTAAAACCTACGATTTAGCTGGAATTATTGCTACAAATACCACTATTAAACGGGAGGGCTTAAAGACAAAAATTTTGGAAAAAACTGGTCATCCTATGGAAGAAGAAGCGGGTGGAATTAGCGGCCAGCCGCTTCGTCAACGTTCCACGGAAGTTATTCGATTTATTTATGAGCAAACCCAAGGCAGTTTACCCATTATTGGGGTAGGGGGTATTTTTTCCCCTGAAGATGCGTGGGAAAAGATCACAGCCGGAGCGAGCCTCTTACAATTATATACTGGTTGGATTTATGGGGGACCTTGGTGTATTCCTACTATTGGTCAGGGTTTAATTAAACAGTTAGAAAAATATAAATTATCTCATATTTCTCAAGCGGTGGGGATGGATATAAACTAATAATTACCTCTCCTTAAAAGGAGAGGATTTTAACAAAATTAATCAATTATGAATGTGCTTTCTTGGCTTCAGAATGATTTCTCATATCATGTTCTTTATAAGCTTTTGCTGAGGCTTTTATCCAAATTGTAGCCGCAACAGAAAAGGGAACAACCATCACCATAAATCCTGTAATTAAAGGATGTTCACGACCAAAAGGGTTATTCATTAAGAAGGCAATGATTAAGCCACAATAAAGCAATCCTAATAAGGGTAATCCAATTACTAATACAGCAAATTGTGTGTCTTTATCCATCATTCAATTCCTCATTCTTGAGCAAACTTATCTATAACTTACATACTAATCCAATTTTATCTCAGTTTAGGGTTTTACTAGAATTGATTTAATAAAGTATTTCTTAATTCTGGAAACTGATCAATCAGTTGTGAAAGGGTTTCTAAGTCTAATTCCTCTAAAGCTTTGCTAATTTCTTTAGCATAATTTAATAATCCAACAGATTGATAGGTTTGTCCCCAGTCTAGCAATAAAGAAATAAAGTTTTTAATTTCTCTAGTTGATAAGGTTTGTTGAAGTTTTGGCCAAGATTTTTCCTGATAATCATAGAGTCTTTCTAAGAGTTCTGATAATTGCTCAAGACTAATTTTTTTTGCTGACCAATATTTTTTTGTTCTTGAGTAGTTAACTGTGTTTCGGTTATTAAGTTGAGAGCTTTTTGATTAGAAAGTTGAATAATATTTAGGTGGGGTAGTGTGACAGTAATGGTAGTACCTTTTTCTAGCTCACTTTCTAGTTTTAGGTTTCCTTCTAGGAGTTGTATCATTTTTTGGGTTAGGGTTAAACCTAGTCCTATTCCCTCGTACTCTCGGTTAGTTTCTTGGGAAACTTGAGTAAATCTATCAAAAATAATTTTTTGTTTTTCCTGAGAAATACCAATTCCTGTATCTTTTATTCTAATAACGATAGAACAGTTTTCTTGACGAGTTTTGAGATCGCTTTGAAAATAATTACCCCAAACATCAACTTTCACGGAACCTAGTTTAGTGAATTTGATAGCATTACTGAGCAAATTATTAATTATTTGGTACAGTTTAAGCTTATCAAATTCTAATATATCTGGTATATTCTTGTTAAGATTAACAATTAATTTTATATTTTTCTGGTTTGCTTTCTCACTAAACTTGTAATAAATCTGTCTAATTATTTCTGTTAGGTTAACAGTTTCAGATTCTACTTTTACTATTCCTGATTCTAGTCTAATTAACTCAAAAATATCATTTATTAATGCCAGTAAATTATTGCTGCTAAAAATAATAGATTGAAGATGATTTACATTTTCTGGATCGATAATTTTTTGACTAAGTAAATCAGAGAATCCCAAAATTGCATTTAAGGGAGTTCTAATTTCGTGACTCATATTAGCTAAAAAATTTGTCTTAGCTTTATTAGCTGCCTCTGCTTGTTTGCTTTTTTCTTGTAATTGTATATTTTGTTGATTTAACTTTTCTAATTGTTTTTTATTTTCCGCCAGTAGGTTCGCTTGAGCAATAGCAATTCCTAATTGAGAGGCAACTGCTTCAATTAATTTTATATCTTTTGGCTGCCAGTTATGAATTTTATCGTATTGATGTAATTCAATTACACCATTAATATTTTGCTTATAGGACGTTCTTATCGTTAAGAGAGATTTTATATTTTCTGCTTGCAATAAATGCTGATTAGATATCAGTAAAGGTTCCTCCTCAATCTTATTAATTACTACTGCTTTATCCTCATCTATGATTCTTTTGAGATAAGAATCATCCTTATCTAACTGATTCAAAAAGTCATAATGCCTTATATTTTTATTAATATTTGTACCAATTAGATTTAGTTGAAACTGATCATCTCCAATATAAGTATAAATCAAACAACTATCTATCTTCATTTTTATGGCAAGAATATGAGCAGTATTATTTAAAATAGTTTCTATCTCTAAACTAGCTCTAATTTTCTTGGTGATTGTTTGTAAAAGGATAGTCTGCTTTAATTCTTCTCTAAGACAGATTTCTATATTTTTTTTCTGGGTAATATCCTCAGCAATTCCAGCGATTCGATAGGCTTGATTTTCAATATTTTTAATCAAAAAACCGCGATGGTGTATCCAGTAAATTTGATTGTCAGAACTTAAGATACGATATTCTAAGTCAAAGGTTTCCTCTTGGTTAATTAAAAAATTTTCCAATACTCTATCAAAGAAAGATACATCTTGAGGATAAATAGAATTTTTCCATTGATTGATATCTAGATACAAACTTTCACAAGTTTTACCCCAAATCTTTTCATAAGCTGGACTTACATAAATAATCTCTCGAAAATTGATATCAGTCATCCAAAAGACTTCATTAATATTATTCGCTAATTGCTGAAACTTTTCTTCAGAACTTTTCAGAGAAATTTCAGCCCGAATACGATCTTTAATGTTTAGAGATATTTTTTTGTTTATTTTCCAAACAAAGGTTAAGACAGTAAGATTAATCAAAAAAAGGACTAAATATAATTTTCTCAGGGATTGAATATGACTAGAAGCGGTATTTTCTGCGGCAAAAGTTGCATCATTGGTTACTATCCAAAAATCTTCACTTATTTGTAAGAGTTGTTGCTTTGTGGATTTCCCTTCTCTAAATGCTATTATTTCTGCTTTTAAATCTGTCCATTTTTCTTGAACAATACTAATTTTAACTTGAAAAATTTTATTTTTGACTAGGGGAAGATCAAGGGTTTTATCTCCTTTGATTAATCCCTGAATAATAGCATTTATTTTTTCAATTTCTTGATCTTTTGGATAATTACTTAACTCATTTTTAACCAGCTTTTGACTTGCTCCTCTGACAATTCCAGAAAAGTTGACAACCCTGCCATATTTGGTCATTTGATAGCTTTGGAAAGATAGTAAACAAAGATTAACTACAGCAAAAACCAAAAGAATAATCACAATTTGCTTGAGTTGTTTGACAATTTCCATTATAATTAAGCGATGATAGCTCTTGAATAATTAACTATACCCTCGGTACAAGGATAGGTTTTAAATATAATGTCTCATGACAGGAAAAATGTAGGGTAATTCTTATCCAAGGTTTTGCCTGAAAAGAATTACGAAGACGATAAGATTATAGTCTGGGAATAGCTAGGGATAAGTAGTCTTAGTTTAATTGTAGATTGAAATGAATAAACTGTAACCAGAGAATTTCCATAATTGTTAAAATTAGATGGATACTCATCACTAAGTATTATAAACTATGATTTTGAGAACAACAAATTTTAGTGACTTTACTTTGTCAGGATCTCAAAATGAAATCATAGATGTTAGATCAGAAAATGAGTTTGCTGAGGATCATATTCCTGGGGCAATTAATTTACCTGTTCTTAATAATCAAGAACGCAAGAAAGTGGGTACAATTTATAAACAAGTATCTCCCTTTGAAGCTAAAAACCCAGATTCCGCACTTCAAAAAGTAGCATTAAATACTACAAGCCTGGGGTTAATAATTAAGTACAATTGCTTAAGCTCTTGAAGACAAAAAGTGGGATAATTGTTTAAGTTGTTTCCTCTGTAAAAAAAGAGCGAAAAATGTCTTATTTAGAAGAAATACAAGTTAAAAATTTAGACCATTTAGGGATAGTAGCTGGTTTAATTGATGAAATAGGAATAGTCAAAATAATTAATAATAAATTAGGAATAGATGTTAGAGAAAAAATCTCAGCAGGTACAGTAGTTAAGTCTATTTTAATCAATGGACTAGGATTTGTTTCAAGACCTCTATATTTATTCAGTCAGTTTTTTCAAGATAAAGCCATTGAGAAATTGTTAGGAGAAAGAATTAAACCTGATTACCTTAATGATGATAAAATTGGGAGAGTAATGGATGAATTATATAAATATGGACTAAATGATATTTTTATTGAAGTAGTTTTAGAAGTAATTAAAAAATTTAAATAGACCTTAAATACTCCCATTTAGATTCCACATCATTTCATTTAGATGGAGAATATAAAAGGGAAGAAGATAAAGAGAAACAGGAAGAAGAAAAAATTATTAAAGAAAGACCAATTTTTATTAAGAAAGGATATTCTCGGGATCATAGACCAGACTTAAAACAATGTGTCTTGGATTTAATAACAAGCCAAGATGGAGATATTCCATTATTTGTGAGAGTAGGAGATGGAAATGAATCTGATAAAGCTGTATTTGGAAAAGTTTTAGTAGAATTCAAAAAGCAAATAAAGTTTGATAGTATCATGGTTTGTGATAGTGCTTTATATGGTCAAGAAAATCTCCAACTAATCCAACATTTAAAATGGATAACGAGAGTTCCAATGACCATAAAAAAAGCAAAAAAATTAGTGCAAAATATAGAGGTGGAAGAAGTAAAATATGAAGATAAAGAAAAAGAAGTGACCTAAATTTAGAAAGTTATACCTGGAAAGAAGAAATTGTTACTTATGGTGGAATCAAGCAAACTTGGTTAATAGTCTTGAGTGAAAAAAGACAGAAAAGTGATTTGGAAAAACTAGAAAAACAACTTTCCCAAGAAGAGAAGAAATCCCAAAAATTTCTTAAAGAAATACAATCTGAAGAATTTGAACATCCTCAAGCTGCTCGATATAAATTAAAAGCTATTAATAAAAATTGAGATTGTTGGAAATAAAAGAAGTTGAACTGATTGAAACTTACTCGAAAAAAAGGAAAAGATTTATAAAATGATTAGTCTGATCATCAAAAAAGATGAAGAGATAAGTAGAAAGACTAAAGAAGCAGGAAAATTTATTTTAGCAACTAACTTAGTAGAGGAAAATAAATTAGAAGCTAGTGAAATTCTGATAACTTATAAAAACCAGCAATCTACGGAAAGAGGATTTCGATTTTTGAAAGATCCCTTATTTTTTACTGATAGTTTCTTCGTTGAAAAACCAGAAAGAATAGAAACAATGTTATTTTTAATGTCTTTGTGTTTGTTGATTTATAACTTGGGGCAAAGAGAATTAAGAAATTGTTTAAAAAGAGTCAAAAAAGGAATAAATAATCAAGTAGGGAAAGTAACATTGCGTCCGACTTTGAGGTTGATATTTCAATGTTTTCAAGGTATTCATTATGTGATTTTAAACGGAGTTAAACAAATTGTCAATTTAACAGAAGAAAGGCGTTTTATATTGAGTTTATTACCTGCATCTTGTCAAAGATATTATCTATAAATTGAATTGGATAAAGCAAAAATAATAAAAGAATAAGAGTCTAATGATATCAAATGAGAAGAGGAAACTCTCCTTCGTTTGAGCTGAGTCTTGCTAAGTTTTCAATGAGTATAAATCTTCTTAATTTGATTATTTTCCTAAAAATTTAATGAAAAGAGAAATATTCTTGCCCAGGTATGATTTTCGGACTTTTTAAAACTATGTATTTTTTTATACTACATTTTGAAGTGCGGAGTCTGGGTAAAAAAATTGGAGCATCCTTAATCTTCAATAATATTTCTCAACAAATAAATCAACACTTTATCAATAAAGATCCTTGTTATTCTCCTTTAATCTATTGCTGGAGAGGAGGACAAAGATCCCAAAGTTTAGGGTTTATTCTAGATCAAATTGGTTGGGCAGTCACTGTTTTAAAAAGAGGATATAAGAGCTATCGCTACGAATAAAAAAAATTAAATTATCGGATTTAAACTTAGATAATTTTCTAGAGAGTTTGCCTAAGTTTGATGACAGTAAGAACTGAAAATATAACTTTAAGGTTCATAAATCATTCCCATAAATAAAACATTTCCTGTGTCATTATCCCTAATAATAGACAAGAAAGGACGGTCAATAGTTAAAGAAAATTCTTCTTTTGTATTATCCATGGATGCTTTTTTGATTAATAAATCATCTTCGGGAGGAGAGGTAACACCCTCTTCATTAATGACTAAAATAGTTTGATGTTTCATGCCACTGATATAAGTAGGATGAGAACTTAGCTGAGAAAATTCCGCTTTGTCGGGATCAAACATGGTTGAATAACCCAACTCTTTTAAAGCATTTGTCAAGTTTAGTTCATCCTTTAACTGTGAGCGAGGTAATTCCAATACTCCTTGACGTTTCCGAAATTTAGATAATAGTTTTCTTGACTTTTTAGCCGTAATTTCTTCGAGAATTGTCGGTAAATCGCTTTCTGGTTTTGGCAGGAATAAATATAAACTAAAGCGTCCGTTAGCGTAAGGAAGTTCTGCGGCCTGTAGTTGAGGTGTTTCTAAGTATTTATAAGTTCCTTTACGGGACATAAAAGGGTAATTTTTAACCGACTGATTCTTTAGATAAAAAGGTTTATCCTGGGTTAAATCCCTATCAAATCCCATTTCCCATAGTCCCTGAAAAGTAGCAGTATTAATGAGAAAAAGAACATCATCAGCCTGAGTAGAATCCATAATTTTCCGAACCTGCCCTTGGGTTTCTTCCTTCACCCAACGGTTCATAATTCCTCCAGCTTCAGAACTAGAAAAATCTAAGTTAGATATCTTAGCCTGATAATACTTGCGACTATTTTTACGAAATTGATAACGAAAAGAAAACCCCTCTTTTGCCCAGAGAGAATTAGTGACAATTAAGCTATTATAAAGTCCGTGAGTGTTTAAGTCATTGTATAGGGTTTGATTAGCACGGTTGAGGGTATTAGCATTGATGTTTCTCAAGGCCAGTCCTTGAGCAATTTCTTTTTGAGTGGTTCCTGTTGCCCCATTGTAGAGCATGGATAATGTCAGGGCAATACTGGTGGGAGAAATTAAGATATTTTCGTTTTTTTGACTTTTTGTGAGCGTAGAGAACAACTTAAAGCCAAATCGTACTTGTGCATCGACTAAATGTCTTTCTTGAAGAGTCCGTTGGGGAAAAACAATTCTGGGGGAAACTTCTCGTAACCCTTTAACGTCTTTGAATATGGCGGTCATATCTGTTTTTGAAACAGCAATTAAACCACTCAAACAACAGAGAATTGAGAGAAAGCTTAAGGCAGCTTTCGTGTTTTTTAGAGTCCTCATCACCATCTATCCTATTTGCAATACAGAAATGTTCATTGTGGTTAGGGTTAAAAGTCCAATAACTCCAAGTACGGATACCAATGTCATAACTATTAGGGTTTTTCCGTTTGTATTTGAACAATATTTTCTTCTTTGGGGATATAATTGATTGCTAAACAAGAATCTCATAAATTGTAAATAAATCATTACAACTGTTAATATGTTTCTCCACGAGGAGCAAGCAACGGAGGTTAAGCAAAACTGTGAATATCCAAGAAATTATGACAAAAGGTGGACCGGCAATGTGGCCACTACTTATTTTGTCCGTATTAGCATTGAGTACCATTATTGAACGTTCTGTGTTTTGGATACAGTTTCTACTCAAAGAAAGAAAAATTGTCAATCGAGTGCTAGAAATGGCGGCTCATAACTGGGATGCTGCCCCGAAAGTGGCTAGAGAAAATAATAAGCACCCCATGGGGAGTTTCCTCTATGGCCCCCTGAGATTAATTAATCCTGACCCAGAAGTTTTCCATTTAGCTCTAGAATCCTCGGCCGATGATGAACTGGCCTTGATGAAAAGAGGGGACAAAGTGTTAGAAGCAGTGATTGCTCTATCTCCCCTACTAGGACTACTCGGGACGGTTTTGGGTTTGATTACCTCTTTAGGAGATATCCAAATTAGCGATCTCGGCACTTCCTCAACCACAGGTGTTACTCTGGGTATCGGGGAGGCACTTATTTCAACTGCGACGGGATTGATTGTTGCCATCATAAGTTTGACTTTTTATCGCATTTTTCAGTCCCTTTGGTCGAATCAGGTAAGGGTCTTTCGTAAAGCTGGCAGTGAGTTAGAAGTGATTTATCGTCAACGCTGGTCAGACAGCAACGGCGATCCTTCCGTCCTTTCCGCCAATACTCCTTCAAAGTTTACAGAAACTTTTGATGAATAAGCATAATATACTCATTTTTTTAAATATTGACCTATGACTGCTCGTAAAGCTCCACAGAAAAAATCCCCATCATCTTCGGTTTATTCTCGACCGTTGAAGTTATGGCAAGACGCTTCCTCTCCCCAAGAAGTACGCATCGAAATTTTACCCATGATCGATGTCATATTCTGTATTTTGACATTTTTCATATTGGGTGCGGTGGGATTGTCCCGTCAGCAGGCCATCAGTTTAGATTTACCCAAAGCCGGCTCAGGAACCCCCCAAATGCGGGAAATGTTGGTGGTGAGTTTGGATGATTTTGGTCAAGTTTATGTCGAAAAGCAATTAGTCACTCGTAATCAATTATTCAATCAGATTAAGAGCTATCATCAATTAAACCCCCAAGGTTTAATGGTGCTTCATGCTTCTAGAAACGCCACTTATAACGAGGTGATCCAACTTTTAGATATGTTACGAGAAGTAGGGGGCGATCGCGTTGCCTTGGCCACGTTACCTGGGGAAAACGAAGCAAGTCCTAGTTCTTGGAATGATCCGAGTTTGACCCCTTTACCATCCCAAAATAGTTTGCCTGGAGGCTATCCCAATAATTTTCCTCCAACCCGTCCCAATAATCCTGCTAACGGGTTAGGTAATTATCCGACTAATCCTTTACTCCCTTCTCAACCCAACGGGGCAGCTATTCCTCAAACCACTCTGCCTAATAATTAACCTTTGCTTTCATCAAAGGCTCATCACTTAACTCTATTTCTCGCCCCTTTTCCTTCCTACTTTGATAAATCAAGGCATCATCCGACAAGCTAGTAGTTGTTCTTCTAAGGCCGCAATGCGATTATAAGCGGCTGTCAGTTGTGCGGTTAATCGTCTAACCTGAAGATCGGTGGTTAATAAAGGTTCTTCTTCAGGGGCGATTAGAGTGTGAGTGTCACTATCATCTAGTAAAATATCTTTATGGTCCATTACTGACTGATAGTGGTTGGTTCTCGGCAAACTGGGAGAAACCGAAGGAGACACGCTCGCTATAGAATGGGGTTGCGTCGGTAACTTTTCGTTAACCACCGCTTCACTATGTAGGTGAGATGACCCCATCTGTAGGCTAAGCTGTTCAACAATATGATTAAGTTGTGTAACTTGTTGATTAAGTTCATTAATTTGTTGTTGTAGCCCATCCATAAGAATGCCCATCACTAAAAAACTGTGCTACTTCTAATCCTAGAATTGCCTGAGACAGATGGTTAGAGATTCCTGATTCATTTAACGATTACTTTACTACTGCTTCACAAAAGGATCGTACTAGAAAAAATTTTTAAATAATTTGTAGATGATGATTTATCCTTGAATAAAAGGCTATTCAATCCCATAAAACCCTGGTCTAGTGTGCAGAACCGATTATGAAAGTTAACTTAAAAAGTGCCTTAAACGATAGTCATATTGATGCTAATCAAAGCAACAGTCAACGACAAGTTGCTATCTCTCTTTCTGCTGTCAGTGAGAGTAGCGATCGCAGTCTCCCTTTAAATTTGGGCTTAATTTTAGACCATAGTGGCTCGATGTCAGGGAAACCAATGAAAACGGTTAAAGAAGCGGCTTCCTATTTAGTGGAAGGTCTAGGACCCGATGATCGCCTCTCTGTAGTAGCCTTTGACCATCGGGCAAAAGTGATTGTTCCCAACCAACCCGTGGATGAGATAGATGGGGTTAAAGATGCGATCGCATCTCTCAAAGCAGAAGGGGGAACTTCTATCGATGAGGGGATGAAGTTAGGGATCAAACAGGTTGCTTTGGGGAAAGAAGATCGGGTTTCTCAAATCTTTTTATTAACCGATGGGGAAAATGAACACGGTGATAACGAACGTTGTTTAAAATTAGCCCAGGTTGCAGGAGAATACAATATTACCCTCAATACTCTCGGGTTTGGCAACCATTGGAATCAAGATGTTTTAGAAAGTATTGCCGACTCAGTAGGGGGAACTCTCTGTTATATCGAACAACCAGAACAAGCATTAACGGAGTTTAGCCGCCTCTTTACCCGTATGCAGTCCGTGGGGTTAACCAATGCTTATCTTTGCTTAGAATTGACTCCAGAGGTACGTCTGGCAGAATTTAAACCGGTGGCCCAAGTGGAACCGGAAACCGTAGAATTAAACGCCCAACAGGAAGGCAACACCTATATTGTGCGTTTGGGGGACTTAATGACGGATAATGCACGGGTGATCCTGGTTAACCTCTATTTGAGTCAATTGTCTCCAGGGAATCATACTATCGGTACAGTACAAGTGCGTTATGACGATCCTGCTTTATCTCAAACCGCTTTATTATCGGAGAAAATTCCTCTAACCGTAGAAGTGCAAGGGGTATATGAGGCCAAAGTTGATAGTAACGTCCAGAAATCTATCTTAACCTTAGCTAAATATCGTCAAACCCAGTTAGCCGAAGCCAAGTTAAATAAAGGCGATCGTCAGGGGGCAGCTACATTATTACAAACAGCAGCTAAAACCGCTTTACAATTAGGAGATAAAAGCGCAGCCACAGTTTTGCAAACCAACGCCACTCAGTTACAAGCAGGGGAAGAACTTAGCGAAGCGCAACGGAAGAAAACTCGTATTGTTTCTAAAACTGTTTTGCAGAGTGATCAAGAGTGAGGCATCTTGATCAAATCCTTGGCGACTAAAGTATCTATTTGATCAATAACCAAACTAATACCTATATGTCGCTAAAATTAAATCAGGGAAAACATCTATGACGAGTCGGTTAGAAATTGAATCCGCTATTAAACAATTACCAGAAAATGAAGCTCGCAATTTAGCAAAATGGCTACAAGAATATCTCAATGAGAGATGGGATAGGCAACTTGAAACAGACTTGGCATCGGGAAAATTAGACCGTCTCATCGCCCAAGCAGAAGCGGATATTGCCACAAACAAGGTGAGGGATCTCGATGAAATCCTTGGCAACGGCTGAATTTTGGAAAGCATACGCTAAACTGTCGTCTGAGATGCAGGAACAAGCACGAAAAGCATATAAACTCTGGCAGGAAAATCCAACTCATCCCTCTTTACATTTTAAAAAAGTTGGTAAGAATCTTTGGTCTGTCCGTATCAGTGGTAATTATCGAGCATTAGCGTTGAAAAAAGGAAACGATTATTACTGGATTTGGATTGGTGATCACGATGAATATGAGAGTCTTTTGAGTTAGCTGTAATTAGTTGCTGAATATCAAAATTTTCAGTTCTATAGTTCATCGCATTAGTGTATTCTGGAAAGTTAATTCCCTAAACACTTTCAATATTACACCCCGATTTATGAAAAGCTCTAAAACAAAGAATCGTCGCTGGATTTATGCTGCCTTAGTATTGATACTCTTATCTCTAATTTCCTTTTCTATTCTACCTCTTATTAGTAGTATTGTTCAGGCTAGTCAAGGAGAGCAAGCTTCTTTAGTTACCCCTGAAACCACAAGATTAGAAAACGAAGCTTTGGGCTATCAATTGGTCTTAGAAAGGGAACCAGACAACGAAAACGCCCTCTTAGGACTCCTGGAAAACAGACTGACTCAAGGGGACTTAGAAGCTGCGATCGCTCCCTTACAACGCTTAGCCCAACTTAACCCCAAACAACCAGATTACAGTATTTTACTAGCCCAATCTCAACAACAATTAAAAAATTATCCAGAAGCCCTAAATACCTATCAACAAATTATAGTCGCTAACCCTGGAGATATGCGAGCTTTAAAAGGAATGGTGGATGTTTACCTAGAACAAAATCGTTCTCAAGATGCTATTAACTTAGTCCAAAAAACCTTAAATCAAGCGCTCGCACAACAGTCTAATGAGTCAGCAGATAAAAGTGTTTTTAATTTAACCTCTTTACAATTACTCTTAGGGGAAATTTACGGTGAACAAGAACAATACGATAAGGCTTTAGTTATTTATGATCAAGCTATTAAAGGAGATGAAAAGGATTTTCGGCCTCTATTAGCTAAAGCAATGTTATTGAGAGAACAAGGGCAAGAAGAAGAAGCCCAAACCCTATTTAGGGTTTGCTGAATAAAAGCAAAACCCTATTCTTTAAAAGGTTACACCCATATTCGCGATCGCAAAAAAGATCAGCTTTGTCGGCTACAAACCGCTATAATTGGTAGAAACACCTCCCAGTTGTTGGTCAAGAACAAATGTATCGAAAAGAGGAGCAACCTTTACCGCCCCCAGAAAAATTTGAATTACCTTTCGAGGGCAAATTGTCCCCCAATAATCGTTGGGTAATCATGGCAGAGTTGATACCTTGGGATGATTTTGAGGAAGAATATGCTAAACTTTTTTCAGCAGAAAAAGGTGCGCCAGCCAAACTATTTAGAATGGCATTAGGGACATTAATTATTAAGGAAAAATTAGGAACAAGTGATAGAGAAACTATAGAACAGATTAGAGAAAATCCCTATCTACAATACTTTATAGGTTTAAATTGTTATCAACAAGAGCCACCACTGGAATCTTCAATGCTAGTTCATTTTAGGAAAAGAATTGATGGAGAATTGATAAACAAAATCAATAAAAAATAGTAAAAAGAGAAATAGACAAGAGTGATAAAGAAGTAAAAAAAAAGGATTGTCTCCAAGAAAAAGGAGAAAAAATAAAAAATAAAGGTAAACTAATTTTAGATGCGACTTGTGCGCCAGCAGACATCAAATACCCAACGGATTTAGGCATATTAAATCAAGCCAGAATTGAGACAGAAAGAATAATAGATAATCTTTATAAACCATTAAGAGTAAAATTGAGAAAAAAGCCGAGAACTTCTAGAAAAATTGCTAGAAAGGAATACTTAAAAGTAGCTAAAAAACGAAAAGTATCTTATCAAGAAAGAAGAAAAGCTATCGGGAAACAGTTAAAATACCTTAAGAAAAATTTAGGAAATATAGAAGACTTAATTCAAGCTGGGGCTTCCCTGGAAAATCTGAGTAAAAGACAGAAAAATTGTCTAGAGACTATCAAAAAAGTTTATGAACAACAACAGTCAATGTGGGAGAATAAGACCCAGAGTGTTCCTCAAAGAATTGTAAGTTTAACTCAACCGCATATTCGTCCAATAGTGAGGGGAAAAGCAGGAAAACCAATAGAGTTTGGAGCTAAACTCTCAGTAAGCTGTGTAGATAACTATGTGTTTCTAGACAAAATAAGTTGGGAAAACTTCAATGAATCTTGTCATTTAAAAGAACAAGTAGAAAAGTATAAAGAAACGTTTGGCTATTATCCCGAATCCGTCCATGTAGATAAAATTTATCGAACTAGGGAAAACAGAAATTGGTGTAAGGAAAGAGGGATAAGAATCAGTGGTCCGAAGTTAGGAAGACCTCCGAAAAATGTCAGTGAAGAAGAAAAGAAACAAGCCCACTCCGATGAATGCTTCCGTAATGCTATTGAGGGAAAGTTTGGACAAGCTAAACGAAGATTTAGCCTAAATCTCGTGATGACAAAACTCCCTGAAACCTCCATTACATCTATTGCTATTACATTTTTAGTTGTCAATCTTTCTAAACTTCTGAGGCAGTTTTTGTCGCTTTTTTTGTCCTTATTTACTAATAATAGAACAGGGGAACTCATCAAACCGCCTTTCATTAATTTTGATTATACTTTAAACAATTTTTATGTACTAAAACTTATTGATTTGTCAGAAAATTCTTGGTCAAAAGTGGCATAAATTTTGGAGAAACTTTTTCAGCAAACCCTATTTAAGAGTAATATAGCAATCACAATCATGATTCATGAGAACATCAAGATCCCCCCTTCAGTTCCCCCCTTCAGTTCCCCCCTTATGATCCCCCCTTTAGTTCCCCCCTTCAGACCCCGTCGTTAACGACGGGGTTTGGGGGTTAGGGGGGATCACAATTCACTTAATTCTCACAACTGATAACTGATTGCTATAGTAAGTTTTCGGATTAATGACTCATATTTACAATTTATTTTTTAAAGGAGGCCCAGTCATGTGGCCTCTATTAATTTTATCCGTTTTTACCTTTATTAATAAAAAATTGTAAATGGGTCGAATTAATTTCATTTTTCTAAAAGTTCAAAATTACTCTTTTGACCATAAACATAAATTCTTTAAGTTTATAGCAACTAACACAGCTTTAGTTAAAAAAGTATCATTGGAATAAGATAAAGTTAAGAATTCAATAAGTTTCAGTAAATTTAATCTATTTTTTACTATCCTTTAACCCTAAATTTTGTTTTTTTTGGGATAATTGATCGGGTTTACGCTTGAACAATAAATAAAGTAACCATTAGGAAATAATCGGCTATGAACATTAAAGTAAATAGTTGGCTTTTTGCAAATGCATTTGCATTAGGCATACTCTTAGTTAACTTGACGAATATTCCTGTTAACTCCCAAGGTCGTTCCATCGTCAAAATTGATGGTTCCAGTACCGTTTATCCTATCAGTGAAGCGGTTGCAGAGGAGTTTCAGAAGAAAGCACGGGGTAGGGTTCAAGTAACCGTTGGTATTTCTGGAACTGGTGGTGGTTTCAAGAAGTTTTGCTCCAGCAATAATGCGGTACAAACTCACATTTCTAATGCTTCTCGTCCTATCAAAGATAAAGAGAAGAAAATGTGCGCAGAAGCAGGGGTTAAATTCATGGAGATTCCTGTTGCTTACGATGCCATTACTGTTGTAGTTAATAAACAGAATCCTTTGACCAATGCGACAACAGCAGAATTGAAAAAGATGTGGGAACCTGCGGCTACTGGTAGAATCAAAAAATGGAATCAAGTAAATTCCAATTGGCCCGATCTTCCTCTTAAGCTTTATGGCCCCGGTGCAGATTCAGGAACCTTTGATTATTTTACCGATGAAATTGTTGGTAACTCAGGTGATAGTCGTACTGACTATACTCCCAGTGAAGATGATAATGTCTTAGTTCAACGGGTATCTAATGATAAAAGTGCCTTAGCTTACTTTGGTTATACTTACTATGAAGAAAACAAAAATAAGCTCAAAGCTTTAAAAATTAATGGAGTAGCTCCTTCTTCTAGCACTGTAAGCAATGGAACCTATAAACCCTTAGCTCGCCTATCTTCATCTATGTCAATCTTGAAGCAGTAAAAAGCAACCCTGCTGTTAGACAATTTGTCAATTTTTTTTAGATAATGCCCCCCAATTGGTTAAAGAGGTTCGTTCTATTCCTCGCACTGATTATCAGGCACACAAGCAAAAATTAGCTCAAGCAATTCGCTAACTCATGACACAAATTTTATCTAAAGATAATACTAACGGGCAAATCTCTAGTCGTTTTTTCCGTAATGTTCGAGAAAGAATGATCGAGTTTGCCCTTTTTCTCGCTGCTTTATCTTCAGTGGGGACAACCTTTGGTATTCTCTACATTTTGGTAACAGAGTCTTGGCTATTTTTCCAAGAAGTCTCCCTCTTTGATTTTTTGACAGATACTCAATGGACTCCCCTATTCAACGATAAACATTACGGTATTTTACCCCTTCTTTCAGGAACATTTGTCACTTCAAGCGTTGCCCTATTAGTAGCTATTCCTTTGGGAACAATTGTAGCTATTTATTTGAGCGATTTTTCTTCGTCAAAATTAAGAGAATGGGTTAAACCTATTTTAGAATTATTGGCAGCTATTCCTACAGTTGTTTACGGTTACTTTGCACTCTTAGTAGTGACTCCTTTACTACAAAAAGTATTTACTGAATTACCAACATTTAATATGTTAAGCGGTGGTTTGGTTATGGGTTTAATGATCCTTCCTTTAATTAGCTCAATCTGTGAAGATGCCATGAGAGCAGTTCCTGTGGTGTTAAAAGAGGGTTCTTATGCTATGGGGACAACCCGTTTACAAACGTCCTTAAAAGTTGTCTTTCCTGCTGCCATTTCTGGTATTGGTGCAGCCTATATTTTAGGTGCTTCCCGTGCGGTTGGGGAGACAATGATTGTGGCTATTGCTTCGGGTTTATTACCTAATCTAACCGTCAACCCTTTGGAACAAGGTGCAACTATTACCGCCTACATTGCACAAGTTAGTTTAGGAGATTTACCCCACGGAACAGTAGAATATCAAACTATTTTTGCTGCTGGTTTAACCCTAGTGATATTGACATTAATTTTAAATATCATTGGTTACTTTCTATCCAGACGTTATCGAGAAATTTATTAATTGTTTAGTCTATGTCGTCAGAAAATTTAGTCAATGTCAATAATATCTCTAGGCGTAAACTTATTGATAGTTGCTTTGCAATTTTAGGTTTATTAATTATTTTTGTGGCTATTTTCATTTTATTGGGATTAGTTCTACAAATTTTAATTGAAGGTTTACCCCGTTTAACTCCACAGTTTTTTGTTTCTTTTCCTAGTCGTAAAGCAGAGCAAGCGGGAATACTCTCTGCTTGGGTGGGGACGAGTTTAGTTATGTTTGTAACCGCCTTTGTTTCTATTCCTCTTGGGGTGGCTTCTGGTATTTATTTAGAGGAATATGCCCGTAAAAATTTACTATCAGCTATTATTGAAATTAATGTTACTAATTTAGCTGGTGTTCCTTCTATTGTTTACGGTTTATTAGCATTAGGATTATTCGTTTATCAATTCCAGTTAGGGCAAAGCGTTTTAACCGCAGGATTAACCTTAGCTTTGTTAATTTTACCCGTGGTTATTGTTACTACCCGTGAAGCAATCAGAGCTATTCCTATTAGTTTAAGAGAAGCTTCTTATGCTGTGGGTGCAACAAAATGGCAAACCATCTGGGATCATATTTTACCCTATTCTTCTGGTAGTATCTTAACAGGAATTATTATAGGTTTAGCCCGTGCCATTGGTCAAACTGCTCCTTTAGTCACCATTGGGGCATTAACGTTTATTGCTTTCTTACCAGAGTCACCTGCTAGTAGCGAGTTCCCTTTTTTACCCTTGGAAATGAGCTTTCCGTTCTTTAATTTTCAGAAATTTTTTGCCTGGTTAAATTCCCCATTTACGGTGTTACCGATTCAAATGTTTACCTGGGTATCCCGTCCTGAACAAGAGTTTCAAGTCAATGCAGCAGCAGCCGGAACTGTTTTGTTAATGATGACCTCACGGGGTGACAAGCCCGTTAAAACCCTGATTGAAAGAGGGTTTCAGCCGTGGCGATCGCTCTATAAATTGTCAAAAACTAGAGGGCTTATTGAGAATAAACAATAATGATAATCATTCTTGCCGTGTGTGTGGGGGGGAGGAGGGTTACACCGTCCTCCCCCCCACAGGGTTGATGCTCAAAATCAACCCCTTGGGCAATATTAGTTTTTATTAAATAATAAAAATTGGTTTATTTTGGATAGTTACATCTAAAATAAATCATCTTCCACTGGTTATTTTATGTTAAGATAAAATAGGGGAATTAAGCCGTCTTATCTATTATGGACATGGCTTGTAACCCTTTTTTATAATTGTTGAGTTTCTGGGGATTATTGCTCATCATAATTGAAATAAAATCAGAGCAAAATTCCCAAGCGTGAATCCAAAGAGAGCCATAAAGTCCTATCCAAAAATTACTATGTCTTCGGTCACGTCTTGATTTTTCAGTTAGACGAGCAATATATTTTCCTTGATTGGTTTGTCGAAATGTTTTGCCTTTTAAAGAAGTAGCAGTGTAAGCGATCGCTATTAATAAAATCAAGGAATTTAGTCGTTTATTATTAGCTTTACTTCCCTCCAAATTATAACCCCCTGTCTTACAATCCTTGAACATAGCTTCAATACCTGCCCTGGCTCGATAGACTTTCAAGACCTCTGATAAACTGTCTAAGTTGGTAAGAATAAACCAAGGCTCTTTTTCCTGTTTGCCCTTGTATTTTCTTTTCCAATATGCTCCCACATTAAAGTTTCCAAACCCTTTATTTTTAGTGACTGAAACCCCAGTTAAAAACATCTTCATCCCAGGTTTCATTCCTAACTGCGAAAAAGTTTGATAATCTTCATCATCTTTTTTCTGGTTTGTACCTTGTTTCTGACGAAAAGCGAAGAATAACTTTTGTTTTTTACTTTTTTGTTTCAACCAATAAGCTAATTTAACACTGTGGAATTCTCGGTCTCCAAGAATGACTAACTCATAGTTTTTTAGAAGACAAAGAACAGGTTGAATTAATGCCTGTTGTTCAGATAATCTGCTGGCTCCTCTTTTTCCTAAAACCCAGATTCCGCACTTCAAAAAGTAGCATTAAATACTACAAGTCTGGGGTCAATAATTAAGTATAATTGCTTAAGCTCTTGAAGACAAAAAAGTGGGATAGTTGTTTAAGTTGTTTCCTCTGTAAAAAAAGAGCGAAAAATGTCTTATTTAGAAGAAATACAAGTTAAAAATTTAGACCATTTAGGGATAGTAGCTGGTTTAATTGATGAAATAGGAATAGTCAAAATAATTAATAATAAATTAGGAATAGATGTTAGAGAAAAAATCTCAGCAGGTACAGTAGTTAAGTCTATTTTAATCAATGGACTAGGATTTGTTTCAAGACCTCTATATTTATTCAGTCAGTTTTTTCAAGATAAAGCCATTGAGAAATTGTTAGGAGAAAGAATTAAACCTGATTACCTTAATGATGATAAAATTGGGAGAGTAATGGATGAATTATATAAATATGGACTAAATGATATTTTTATTGAAGTAGTTTTAGAAGTAATTAAAAAATTTAAAATAGACCTTAAATACTCCCATTTAGATTCCACATCATTTCATTTAGATGGAGAATATAAAAGGGAAGAAGATAAAGAGAAACAGGAAGAAGAAAAAATTATTAAAGAAAGACCAATTTTTATTAAGAAAGGATATTCTCGGGATCATAGACCAGACTTAAAACAATGTGTCTTGGATTTAATAACAAGCCAAGATGGAGATATTCCATTATTTGTGAGAGCAGGAGATGGAAATGAATCTGATAAAGCTGTATTTGGAAAAGTTTTAGTAGAATTCAAAAAGCAAATAAAGTTTGATAGTATCATGGTTTGTGATAGTGCTTTATATGGTCAAGAAAATCTCCAACTAATCCAACATTTAAAATGGATAACGAGAGTTCCAATGACCATAAAAAAAGCAAAAGAATTAGTGCAAAATATAGAGGTGGAAGAAGTAAAAGATGAAGATAAAGAAAAAAGAAGTGACCTAAATTTAGAAAGTTATACCTGAAAAGAAGAAATTGTTACTTATGGTGGAATCAAGCAAACTTGGTTAATAGTCTTGAGTGAAAAAAGACAGAAAAGTGATTTGGAAAAACTAGAAAAACAACTTTCCCAAGAAGAGAAGAAATCCCAAAAATTTCTTAAAGAAATACAATCTGAAGAATTTGAACATCCTCAAGCTGCTCGATATAAATTAAAAGCTATTAATAAAAAATTGAGATTGTTGGAAATAAAAGAAGTTGAACTGATTGAAACTTACTCGAAAAAAAAGGAAAAGATTTATAAAATGATTAGTCTGATCATCAAAAAAGATGAAGAGATAAGTAGAAAGACTAAAGAAGCAGGAAAATTTATTTTAGCAACTAACTTAGTAGAGGAAAATAAATTAGAAGCTAGTGAAATTCTGATAACTTATAAAAACCAGCAATCTACGGAAAGAGGATTTCGATTTTTGAAAGATCCCTTATTTTTTACTGATAGTTTCTTCGTTGAAAAACCAGAAAGAATAGAAACAATGTTATTTTTAATGTCTTTGTGTTTGTTGATTTATAACTTGGGGCAAAGAGAATTAAGAAATTGTTTAAAAAGAGTCAAAAAAGGAATAAATAATCAAGTAGGGAAAGTAACATTGCGTCCGACTTTGAGGTGGATATTTCAATGTTTTCAAGGTATTCATTATGTAATTTTAAACGGAGTTAAACAAATTGTCAATTTAACAGAAGAAAGGCGTTTTATATTGAGTTTATTACCTGCATCTTGTCAAAGATATTATCTATAAATTGAATTGGATAAAGCAAAAATAATAAAAGAATAAGAGTCTAATGATATCAAATGAGAAGAGGAAACTCTCCTTCGTTTGTGCTGAGTCTTGCTAAGTTTTCAATGAGTATAAATCTTCTTAATTTGATTATTTTTCCTAAAAATTTAATGAAAAGAGAAATATTCTTGCCCAGGTATGATTTTCGGACTTTTTAAAACTATGTATTTTTTTATACTACATTTTGAAGTGCGGAATCTGGGTTAAATTTAAGAATAGAATCTTTTGGGCATCATGGGTTGAGCGTCCAGGTCTAAACCCGTAGCTTCTGGCGTGAAAAAGTGCTTCGTGTGCTGGTTCTAGGGCATATTTCACAAGGCATTGCCATGCTCTGTCTGCCATAGTTGGAACCTTTAGCATTCTGCTCGTACCGTCCTTTTTGGGGATGGGTATTTCTCGTAGCTTAGAGTGTTTCCAGTCGTGAGCTTTGAGTAACCTTTCTGCTAGGGCAAACCGTTGTTTGAAATTGAGGGATTTTATCCCGTCTATTCCTGCGGTCTTCTTGCCAGTATTTAGCTGTGATACTTGTCGGACAGCGAGTAGTCTAGCAGCTTTGGATTTCAAAATAAGCTTTTGTATGTTCCTAGCTCGTCTAGTGTCCTCTGCTTGAATGGCTTTGAACAATCTTCTTTGGAGACGGAAAAGATTTCTGCGAAATTTCTTCCACGGAATGTTTTTCCAGAGTTCACTAAAATCTATGATTTTGTGTCTAACCATGTTCACCTCGGTTAATCGTTTTCTATTTGCCTCGAAGCAATTACGCTTCGTCCTACCCGAATCTAGAGGATTCCGCATCTCGTCTTGCCTACTCAGGGTTCGACTATTTCCTGAGACTCTAGATTCGTTTTTATTCGTTCCGTCCGATGATTGATTGTCCCTTTAGATGAAACCGATTTGACTATCGGAAACCCTTGGTTAAGTCAGTCACACCTGAAAGATGCTGACGGGTTACGTTGCTCCGATGAGGTCAGGGGATACTATTCTTTCTGCTTTACCTGCCTTCAAGTAAGTCACTTTTATAGGTTCTGTTTCATCGTGGGGACTCCTGTAACGCCAGTGTCACCAGCAGTCGGTGTCTGATTGCGTCCTATTCCCTGCTTCAGCCTCCCAAATTCCGAGTTGGGTCACTGAGGGTAGGTCTTGAGTCATGTCTAACCTTGACAGGGAGGACTTTCACCTCCATCAATCGGACAGTTACTCAGATTAGGTGTTTATGCTGTTCGGTAATCCCTACTTAGCTTGTTCGGTAATTTGTCATTAAGTTTTGTAAACTTGTTGGCTTTTACCTGATGTTTGGTTTTTGTCCATTTGACTTTCCTAGATTGTCCCCTTCGAGGATGACCTTTAGTGGGTCTGATTTTCCTTTAGGGTCTAGTGCAGCTTAGCAAAAATAATCCACCAGTCACTTATGATCTTTAAAGCCCTTAAATTTCCAAACGAACGGCTTAGCAAAATGTTGATTAAAGTAATCAATAAAATTGAGAATTTTTTGGGATAGTTCTTCAGTTGAATGGACAGTAATTCTTTTGAGTAAACGCCGGACTAAGATCGAAAACCAACACTCAATTTGATTAAGCCACGATGTATGTTTGGGAATATAAACAAAGCGAATTCGATGAGATTCATCTGATAAAAAATCTGCTCTGCTGTCCATAGATTGCAAAATCCCCTCCTTTCCTTTTCTCCCCAAATCAATAGTAATTCCACAGCTTTCTGCTACTCATTTGACTAAGCTTTCCGATTTATGAGTGTTGAGTTGATCTACAATAAAAATCCATTCTGCTTTTTCATCAATCTTAATCGTTCTCTGGATATGTTCAGAAAAATCTTGTTCTGTTCTTGTCGGTCCAATAGAGGGACTAACAACTTTTCCTCTTGCCACATCCCAGTTCGCAATCAAGCTTAAAGTTCCGTGTCTTTCATATTCAAATTCGATTTTTTCTACTTGTTTAGGCTTGATTCTTTTGTTCGGAAATAATCTCTCAAGAGCTTGAATCCCTGTCATTTCATCTGTACTAATTAAATGAATTCCTTGTTCTAACAAAGTTTTAGCTTCTTGATGAAGTTCACAGATATATTTGACTTGCTTTTTAAATTTTAAGGGATCATCAATTTTGGCATTTAACCAGTAACGAACGAGATGTGGTTGTAATGTCGCTTCTTTTTAAAAAACGCCCCACACTACGGGGGGAAATCTTTTCGACAATTCCTCTTTTTATGGCTTCATCCGCCAACTCTGAAGGTGTCCAATGGCTCACTGGTCTGTCTGATTTTTCACATTCTTCACAAGCGATCGCTACAATCTGGACTACTTGTTCGACCGTAAAGGATTTTGTTGTTCCAGGTCTTGGGCGATCGCTTAAAATTCCTTTGATCAAGACCATTAATGCTTTCTCCGTTACCTGTTGTTCTTCGGCGGCACTCAGTTTTTCTCTCTCCTCAAACCATCGCGATCGCCACTGACGCACTTGTACTCGGTCTAATTCTAATCTTCGACTAATCGAACTATTGCTCTCTCCTGATGCTGCGGCTAAGATTAGCTTGGCTCGTCTAACAAGGCGATAGGGGTTTGTTGTCCCTCTCACTATTTGTTGGAGTACTGTTTTCTGTAGGTTGGAGAGGTTAATTGGCAATGCTTTTATCATGGACATCAACTTCGAGATTCTTCCGTTAGTTTCATTGAAACACATTGTCGTGGCTAGTCACGAAAGTTTCTGTAAAAATCTGGTGGATTACTTTCGCCAAGCTGCACTAGTTGGTCATTTCCACCTTGTTTGACTCCTTATGGAGCCTCTGAGCGAGTCACACGCTGTATCTTTGTCTAGGACTAAATATCAGCTTTCTGACTCATCGAATCGCACTCAGGTTCTTCATCAATAATAATTTCAGACATATCATAATAAACTCGTTTACCTTCTGCAAAAGTTTCTGGTTGTTTTTCTCCTCTAACTAACACAGGTTCCTTACTAGGAAGCTGACGACGATTAATCAAATCTCTTAACACTTCATTAGGATTATCTTTTCCTTCTAAAGTAAACAATAAATCATCTTCATTACAAGCTGCATTTTCATTTTTAACTGCACAAACTACATTAACATCTCTATCAGTAACCCAGGTATCTACTTCCGCAACAACATACTTTAATCCATCACGATTATATATTCTTTGAAAACGTTTAGCAACCTCCTTACAACGTTCTTCGGGACTCCATTTTTTCCCAAAATAATAATTATCAGGTTTCCAGGAAATAATCGTTGTTTGTGTCTTTGACTTTGGTTTATTAACTACCGTTGCAGGAACTATTTCACCCTTATATTTGTCTTGGTCACAAGTAAAGGTTATGCCGTCTTTTGTAGCTGTAAGGCCAGGTTCTTGATTTCCTGTAATAACAGAATAGAAATAAGCAGCTGTTAAGACAAAAGGAATTGATAAATAAATGAGAATCTTTTCGTAACGAATCATGATTGATACCAGTATATATTGTTAGGAAGTTAACTAGAGATTCGGAGTACCTCGGAATGACAGTTATATAGCACTTCTCATACTTGTGAGGTACAGAGTTTTCTAGTGCAGCTTGGCGAAAGTAATCCACCAGATTTTTACAGAAACTTTCGTGACTAGCCACGACAATGTGTTTCAATGAAACTAACGGAAGAATCTCGAAGTTGATGTCCATGATAAAAGCATTGCCAATTAACCTCTCCAACCTACAGAAAACAGTACTCCAACAAATAGTGAGAGGGACAACAAACCCCTATCGCCTTGTTAGACGAGCCAAGCTAATCTTAGCCGCAGCATCAGGAGAGAGCAATAGTTCGATTAGTCGAAGATTAGAATTAGACCGAGTACAAGTGCGTCAGTGGCGATCGCGATGGTTTGAGGAGAGAGAAAAACTGAGTGCCGCCGAAGAACAACAGGTAACGGAGAAAGCATTAATGGTCTTGATCAAAGGAATTTTAAGCGATCGCCCAAGACCTGGAACAACAAAATCCTTTACGGTCGAACAAGTAGTCCAGATTGTAGCGATCGCTTGTGAAGAATGTGAAAAATCAGACAGACCAGTGAGCCATTGGACACCTTCAGAGTTGGCGGATGAAGCCATAAAAAGAGGAATTGTCGAAAAGATTTCCCCCCGTAGTGTGGGGCGTTTTTTAAAAAGAAGCGACATTACAACCACATCTCGTTCGTTACTGGTTAAATGCCAAAATTGATGATCCCTTAAAATTTAAAAAGCAAGTCAAATATATCTGTGAACTTCATCAAGAAGCTAAAACTTTGTTAGAACAAGGAATTCATTTAATTAGTACAGATGAAATGACAGGGATTCAAGCTCTTGAGAGATTATTTCCGAACAAAAGAATCAAGCCTAAACAAGTAGAAAAAATCGAATTTGAATATGAAAGACACGGAACTTTAAGCTTGATTGCGAACTGGGATGTGGCAAGAGGAAAAGTTGTTAGTCCCTCTATTGGACCGACAAGAACAGAACAAGATTTTTCTGAACATATCCAGAGAACGATTAAGATTGATGAAAAAGCAGAATGGATTTTTATTGTAGATCAACTCAACACTCATAAATCGGAAAGCTTAGTCAAATGAGTAGCAGAAAGCTGTGGAATTACTATTGATTTGGGGAGAAAAGGAAAGGAGGGGATTTTGCAATCTATGGACAGCAGAGCAGATTTTTTATCAGATGAATCTCATCGAATTCGCTTTGTTTATATTCCCAAACATACATCGTGGCTTAATCAAATTGAGTGTTGGTTTTCGATCTTAGTCAGGCGTTTACTCAAAAGAATTACTGTCCGTTCAACTGAAGAACTATCCCAAAAAATTCTCAATTTTATTGATTACTTTAATCAACATTTTGCTAAGCCGTTCGTTTGGAAATTTAAGGGCTTTAAAGATCATAAGTGACTGGTGGATTATTTTTGCTAAGCTGCACTAGTTTTAGGAGTTCGGAGTTCGGAGTTCGGAGTTCGGAGGCTCGATATTAGGTGTACATATTGAGTCCGAGAAACGTTATAGATCCCAAATGGGTTCTATAGAGACAACAAATGTTGGTCATCGGAATAACAGTCATATCGGAAAAAACATTAGTATAAACCAAGTCAAAAAATACACAAGGTCAAAGGATGACAGTTGATAAATTGGAACAGTTAAAAATGTATCGTAAATTACCAAAATTAATTAGTTAAAAAGGGTTGAGATGATAACATTCACCTCAACCCTTAAGTTGATTTCTGATCAAAAAGATCCATTATTTATGGAAATCACCTAATTATGTATAGCGTTTCTCGGACTCATGAGGTACACTCCAAATTCCTACCTGTTGCCTGTTGCCTGTTGCCTGTTGCCTAAAGCTAAAAAATACTGTACCTCACAAGGATGGGAACTGCTATAAAAAGTTTCTTACTTATTTAGGAGGTAAGATTACTTTATCGATGACGTGAATTACACCGTTACTGGTCATAATATCAGCCTTAACGACGTTTGCATCATTAACCGTGACTTCTGACCCCTCTAACTTAATTTTAACCTTGCTGCCTTCCACAGTTTCAACCTTAACCTTACCTTCTTGGAGATCGGTAGATTTAACCACACCAGGAACAACATGATATTTTAAAACAGCGGCCAGTTTGTCCTTATTTTCGGGCTTCAGTAAATCTTTAAGAGTGTCTTCCCCTAATGCTGCAAATGCTTCGTCGGTGGGAGCAAACACAGTAAACTTACCTTCACCAGATAAGACATCTACTAACCCGGCAGCTTTAACCGCAGCCACTAAGAGTTCAAAGTCATCAGCAGCAACCGCTGTCTGGACAATGTTCTTCTTCATCCCGTGGTGATCCGCTATTATTTGGGTTTCTGGCTGAGACGCTTTTTGTTCCATTTTATCAGCAACCGCAGGAGCAACTGAGAATCCAAAGGCTACGAGTCCCCCTACTAAGGCAGAAAAAGATTTTAATCCGATTGTTTGTTTAATCATAGTTTTTTTGGTCTAATGTTAAGTGTTGTAACAATTATAACCCAATATTACAAAATAAAAGTTAAGGTTTCGGCAATACATATATTCTTGTGATAAGCAGTAAAAAACTCCCAATACTAGAAGTCCCACGGATGAAACTGCGTGGGACTTGTGAAAAAAACCGATAAGTGTCTAATTTATGCTTTTTTAGGGTTAAATTCTAGTAATTTTTCCTAGTAAATACCTAGACTCAAGACTCGATCGCGGTCTCATTTTCCCGTTTAATGCGACGAATAGGTAAATTAGCAATTAAAGCTGTCATACGTTCGTCACTTTCCAGGGAAAATTCCATTTCTTCGGGATCAATATCCACATAACGGTTAACCACCGCTAATATTTCTTTACGCATAGCCTCGAGCATTTCGGGGTTTAGTCCAGCGCGATCGTGGGCTAAAATGAACTTAAGACGGTGTTTGGCGTTGTCGCCGCTTTTGGTTTGACTTTTCCAGGGAAACATTTTGTCAAGAAAATGAAGAATCATAGTTTATAGGACTAGCAAGACAGTTTACTTTTTGAAAATCCTGAGAAAACGGGTGATCAGGTTATCATCAGCGGCCATAAAATCGACAAACGGAATATCTTTTCCGTTTAACCGTTGGGCGATATTCGTAAAAGCTAAACTAGGAAGAGAAGTCGTTTCTTCTAGGACTAAAGGTTCCCCTTTATTCGTAGAAATAATAATGCGTTCATCATCGGGAACAACACCCAACAGGGGAACCACCAACAAATCTAAAATATCCTCCACCCCAATCATTTGATTGAGTTGAATCATTTTTGGTTTAATACGATTAACAATGAGGCGAATTTTTTTTATATCTTCACTTTCCAGGAGGCCGACAACTCTATCCGCATCCCTGACAGCAGCCATTTCAGGGGTGGTGACAATGATCGCTTCTTGTGCTGGACATATGGCGTTGCGAAAACCCATTTCTATGCCGGCAGGACTATCAATGAAGATAAAATCAAATTGCTCGTCCAATAGTTCCACCAACTTTTTCATATCATCGGGACTGATGGCTTCTTTGGTGCGATTTTGGGCAGCGGGTAATAACATTAAATTGGGTTGACGTTTATCTTTGACTAAGGCTTTTTCTATGGAACATTCACCAGATAAAACATCAACAGCAGTGTAAACCACCCGTTGTTCGAGTCCCAAGAGTAAATCTAAATTCCTTAAACCAAAATCCGCATCCACTAAAGCAATTTTATGGCCTAAACTAGCGATGGCTGACCCTAAGTTAGCAGTAATAGTGGTTTTACCTACGCCTCCTTTTCCAGAGGTAATTACAATAACACGACTCATAATCTAAAACTCAATTATCCAATAGACTTATTATTATGCAAGATTGGAGCTATTTTTTTGCGTCCATCCCTGATCCTTGGCAGTGAATGTGTGGGTTTTATTAAAATTGAGGGCGGACTTAAGGCGTATCCCTTCGGTAGTTAAATAAGCCACCTCTGCCTCAAATACCTCTTGAATCTCCCCAGGGGGCCGGGCTACGGCTTCACCGATGCGTAACTGGGTTGGCTGCATTCTTAACGCCATGATACAACATTCTGGGTTGCCTTTTGCCCCGGCATGGGCAACACCCCGTAAATGTCCCCAAATGATGATATCTCCATCGGCGATCACTTCTCCCCCTGGATTAACATCCCCTCGAATGATAATGCTTCCTGGGTGACGAATGACAACCCCAGATCGGACTGTGGTTTTGACATATAAGGGTTCGGTGAGATTGCCGGGTTTAGCAATTTCTGTGGTAAAAAGTTCCCGTTGTGTGGTTTCTTGTTCCACGGAATAACCGGCCGTGGCCGCTGTAATGGCGGTTTGACGACGACTGGTAAAGACACGGGTTAACTTTAATTCAGCAGCCTCCAAAGCTTCCCCTATATTATGAAACTGACGACTATCTAATAAGCGGTTTTCTACCAATAAATGAACAGGGGTTGCTGGAGTCCAGGTTCCCTTATGATGGTTTAAACAGTATTTTAAGTCTTGTAATAACTCTATCCAGTCTTTGTTTGCTTCTTTAGGTTCGTTGTCGGGCAAGATTAATAATAGTTTTTTTCCTGCTCTTTTTAGGTGAACTTGGGAATAAGGTTTGGATACATTGGCATTATCCTTGGACAAAGATGTGGTTAGCTCATGATTCATAAAAGTTAAATCTCTCTAAATCAAACTGTGACTTGCTTCCTGTTTACTATCAGGGTGGATTCCGTATGTATAGTCAAGTGTCAGAGTCATGGGTTTAGTTTAGCATAAATCTTAAAAATCTTTGTAGGTGGTCGAATTTTGTTGTCTAACTGCTTATAACCCAGATTCCGCACTTCAAAAAGTAGCATTAAATACTACAAGCCTGGGGTTAATAATTAAGTATAATTGCTTAAGTTGTTTCCTCTGTAAAAAAAGAGCGAAAAATGTCTTATTTAGAAGAAATACAAGTTAAAAATTTAGACCATTTAGGGATAGTAGCTGGTTTAATTGATGAAATAGGAATAGTCAAAATAATTAATAATAAATTAGGAATAGATGTTAGAGAAAAAATCTCAGCAGGTACAGTAGTTAAGTCTATTTTAATCAATGGACTAGGATTTGTTTCAAGACCTCTATATTTATTCAGTCAGTTTTTTCAAGATAAAGCCATTGAGAAATTGTTAGGAGAAAGAATTAAACCTGATTACCTTAATGATGATAAAATTGGGAGAGTAATGGATGAATTATATAAATATGGACTAAATGATATTTTTATTGAAGTAGTTTTAGAAGTAATTAAAAAATTTAAAATAGACCTTAAATACTCCCATTTAGATTCCACATCATTTCATTTAGATGGAGAATATAAAAGGAAAGAAGATAAAGAGAAACAGGAAGAAGAAAAAATTATTAAAGAAAGACCAATTTTTATTAAGAAAGGATATTCTCGGGATCATAGACCAGACTTAAAACAATGTGTCTTGGATTTAATAACAAGCCAAGATGGAGATATTCCATTATTTGTGAGAGTAGGAGATGGAAATGAATCTGATAAAGCTGTATTTGGAAAAGTTTTAGTAGAATTCAAAAAGCAAATAAAGTTTGATAGTATCATGGTTTGTGATAGTGCTTTATATGGTCAAGAAAATCTCCAACTAATCCAACATTTAAAATGGATAACGAGAGTTCCAATGACCATAAAAAAAGCAAAAGAATTAGTGCAAAATATAGAGGTGGAAGAAGTAAAAGAGGAAGATAAAGAAAAAAGAAGTGACCTAAATTTAGAAAGTTATACCTGGAAAGAAGAAATTGTTACTTATGGTGGAATCAAGCAAACTTGGTTAATAGTCTTGAGTGAAAAAAGACAGAAAAGTGATTTGGAAAAACTAGAAAAACAACTTTCCCAAGAAGAGAAGAAATCCCAAAAATTTCTTAAAGAAATACAATCTGAAGAATTTGAACATCCTCAAGCTGCTCGATATAAATTAAAAGCTATTAATAAAAAATTGAGATTGTTGGAAATAAAAGAAGTTGAACTGATTGAAACTTACTCGAAAAAAAAGGAAAAGATTTATAAAATGATTAGTCTGATCATCAAAAAAGATGAAGAGATAAGTAGAAAGACTAAAGAAGCAGGAAAATTTATTTTAGCAACTAACTTAGTAGAGGAAAATAAATTAGAAGCTAGTGAAATTCTGATAACTTATAAAAACCAGCAATCTACGGAAAGAGGATTTCGATTTTTGAAAGATCCCTTATTTTTTACTGATAGTTTCTTCGTTGAAAAACCAGAAAGAATGGAAACAATGTTATTTTTAATGTCTTTGTGTTTGTTGATTTATAACTTGGGGCAAAGAGAATTAAGAAATTGTTTAAAAAGAGTCAAAAAAGGAATAAATAATCAAGTAGGGAAAGTGACATTGCGTCCGACTTTGAGGTTGATATTTCAATGTTTTCAAGGTATTCATTATGTGATTTTAAACGGAGTTAAACAAATTGTCAATTTAACAGAAGAAAGGCGTTTTATATTGAGTTTATTACCTGCATCTTGTCAAAGATATTATCTATAAATTGAATTGGATAAAGCAAAAATAATAAAAAAATAAGAGTCTAATGATATCAAATGAGAAGAGGAAACTCTCCTTCGTTTGTGCTGAGTCTTGCTAAGTTTTCAATGAGTATAAATCTTCTTAATTTGATTATTTTTCCTAAAAATTTAATGAAAAGAGAAATATTCTTGCCCAGGTATGATTTTCGGACTTTTTAAAACTATGTATTTTTTTATACTACATTTTGAAGTGCGGAATCTGGGTTATAAACACTCGAAACCCTTCCCAGGCTTGAGAAGGGTTAAAAAATTTTTTCTTAAACTTAAACTGATTCTGTCCGTAAATCTTCGATTAGTTGAGCTAATTGATTACTATCTGCTCGATAAACTTCTCCACAAAATTCGCAAGTCGCTTCGGCACCATCGTCTTTTTCAATCATGTCTTGTAATTCTTCTTCTCCTAATAGTTTTAAAGCCCCTAAAACCCTACTAAAAGAACAAGGACAATTAAACCGTAACATTTGAACATCAGGAAAAATAACTAAACCTAAATCTCCTAATAACTCTTCTAAAATATCTGGTAATGTCTTCCCTTGTCGTAATAAAGGAGTAAACCCCGAAAGCTTACCAATACGAGATTCTAAGGTGGCTACTAACTGCTCATCTCTGGCTGCTTTGGGCATCACTTGTAACAATAAACCTCCGGCTGCTGTTACTCCGTTTGCCCCCACAAATACCCCCAATAATAACGCTGAGGGGGTTTGTTCGGAGGTGACTAAATAGTGGGTTACATCGTCCCCTATTTCTCCTGACACCAACTCTACGGTACTAGAGTAAGGATAACCATAGCCCATATCTCGCACCACATACATAAAACCTTCTGGGCCAACCGCTCCCCCAACATCTAACTTCCCGAGGTGGTTGGGAGGTAGTTCAATACTGGGGTTGGCAACATAACCCCGTACTGTTCCGTCTAACCCTGCATCCACTAATAACCCTTTCAATGGACCATTTCCTTTAATGCGAATATTGACACGGGAACCTTCTTTTTTCATGCTAGAAGCCAGTAATAAACCGGCTGACATGGTACGTCCCAAGGCCGCTGTTGCCACATAAGACAGTTTATGCCGTTGTCTTGCTTCTTCTGTGAGTCGGGTGGATGTTAGGCTAACGGCCCGAATACCCCCATCTGCTGCTGTTGCCCGTATAAGTTGATCCGCCATGAAAATCCTTACATTTCTTGATATATTTTTTCTTATCTTAATCAAACTGTACAATATCAAACAAACAATTCTGGTGTATTAACGTGGCCAAAGTTACTCTAAAGGATATCAATAAAAGTTTTCCCCAGGGAGAGGGAAAGTCAAAGGGAGATCAGATCAAGGTTTTACACCATATTGATCTAGAAATAACCGATGGTGAATTTATGGTTTTGGTGGGTCCTTCTGGTTGCGGAAAAAGTACCCTTTTACGGATGATTGCTGGACTGGAAACTGCTACTTCTGGCAACATTTTTGTAGGGGAAGAAAATGTTACTCATTTACCACCTAAACAACGGGATATTGCTATGGTATTCCAAAATTATGCTCTTTATCCCCATCTCAATGTTTATGATAATATTGCTTTTGGGTTACGTCGTATGAACCAAGGGCTAAAGGAGGGGAATAAGTCGGTGTCGGTTTTGCCGGCAGGACTGGAAAAAGGGTTAATGGGTTTAACAAAGACGTTTCCTAAGCAATTTCGTTATCATTCAGCAATAGAAACAAGGATTAATCAAAAAGTTTATCAAGTTGCTCAATTATTACAGTTAGAATCCCTATTAAACCGCTTGCCAAAAGATTTATCAGGAGGTCAAAAACAACGGGTGGCTTTAGGACGGGCGATCGCTAGAAATCCTCAAGTTTTTTTGATGGATGAACCTATGTCTAATTTGGATGCAACTCTCAGGGCTGAAACTCGTTCTCAAATTGTGCAATTACAGCGTAAACTCGGCATTACTACTGTCTATGTTACTCATGATCAAGTAGAAGCTATGACCATGGGTGAGCGCATTGCTGTTATGAATAAAGGTAAAATTCAACAGGTTGCTTCTCCTTTGGAACTATATCATTATCCTGCTAACTGTTTCGTAGCTAGTTTTATTGGAACCCCACCGATGAACTTTTTACCCGTTACCATTGACTATCCTTTACAAATTAGTCACCGTGAATTTAGCTTGAGTATTCCTCCAGCTTGGCAAGAATATTTAAAAGAATATAATAAAAAATCTGCTATATTTGGTATTCGTCCTGAACATATTACTCTAGGGAATTCTAGTCCTCAAAATTTACAAGTTAAAGTGAAGTTATTAGAAAATTTAGGTAATGAAGTTTATTTATTTACAGAGACTTTGCAAGATACATCTTCACAAATTATTGTCCGTCTCCAGGAAGAGCAATCAGTCAAAATAGGGGAGACATTATGGTTGTCTTTTAATCAAGAAAAAATACATCTTTTTGACCGAGAAAGTGAACAATCTTTATTAAAAAGTGAAATTTTAAATCATGCCTAAATCAAACAAGTTTAAACAAATCAGTGCTAATCTTTTATTAGGATTAGGAGGGGCAATTTTTGCTCTAATAGTTGGAGAAATTGCCTTGAGAATTATGGGTATTGCTTACCCTAGTTTCTATCAAGCTGATCCCCATCGTGGCCATGCTTTAATCCCAGGAATATCGGGATGGTGGAAACACGAAGGAAAGGGTTGGATAGCTGTTAATAAAGATGGATTGAGGGATAAAGAATATAGTAAAGAAAAGCCCGACAATACCTTGAGAATTGCTGTTATTGGTGACTCATTCGCTGAAGCAATACAAGTCAATGCAGAGGATACTTTTTGGTCATTAATGGAAACTAAATTACCTCAATGTCAAAGATTTCAAAACCAAAATATTGAGGTGATTAATTTTGGTGTGGGGGACTATGGTACAGCACAAGAATATATGACTCTAAAACATCATGTTAGTGAATATTCTCCTGATTTAGTTGTCCTAGCTGTTTTCACTGGTAATGATATTATTAATAACTCCAAAAACCTAAGTCCTGATGATAGATTTAGTCCCTTTTTGCTTAAAAAAGAGGGTAAATATGTTATGGATTTATCTTTTAAGGAAACAGAAACCTATCAATGGCGAAATAGTTTGACCAGAAGAGCTATTTTCTCAACCATCAATAACTCTCGTATTTTGCAATTAGTCAACGAAACAAGAGTGGCGATGAAAAAACGTCGTCAGTTATTAGGTAGTCAAACAGAAACAGAGAATAAAGATGTACTTCAATATCTAGATTTTAACCCAGAACTATACAAAAATAGCGATCCCAACTGGCAAGAAGCATGGAATATTACAGAAGAATTAATTAAATTAATTCAACTAGAAACCCAGTCCATGAACTCAGATTTATTGGTAGTAACATTAAGTAACCCTGCTCAAGTTTATCCTGATGCTGCTTATCGAGAGCAATATTTTAAGCAAGCAGAGGTCAAAGATACCTTTTACCCCGAAGAACGTATTACAGACTTAGGAAAACAACAGGGGTTTGAAGTGCTAAGTTTAGCCCCTTTATTTCAATCCCATGCGGATAAAAACCAAGTATTTTTACACGGGTTTGATAACACGATCATGGGGAGTGGTCACTGGAATAAGTCCGGCCACAAACTAGCAGGAGAAATGATCAGCGAAAAAGTTTGTACAAAACCAGACTAAAGATTTATGATTGAGCTAGGAACGGAATTGATTTATGTTTATATTTTGAAACATGAGTAAATATTCCTAGCTGATATTTTGAACCCTACCCGATCCCCAATCAAGAGCAAAGCGGATATTGGTGATCCCCATGCCGAAAATTCTATTGCCAGAATAGGGTAAATGGATGTAGTATAGTTCAAAGTATTTTATAAAAAGAAGATAAACACAACTGAATCAATGATGTTGTCTGTTAACGATCGCAATTTTTCCCACGTTGTTCTAGAGTCTCCTAACCCTGTTCTCGTCAACTTCTGGGCCCCGTGGTGTGGGGTATGTCTATTAATTAATCCCTTTCTCGATAAGATTCAAAAGGAATGGGATAACCCTCTAGAAGTGGTTAGTATTAATGCTGACAATAATTTTCAATTAGCTAATACTTATCGCTTAAAAAACTTACCTACTTTAATTCTGTTTAATCAGGGAAGAATTATTCAGCGCATCGAAGAAATAAAGGGAAGAGATGAACTGATACAACAGTTAAATCAGGTTAGAATGAATACTTGGCCTCGATCTGCATAATATTTGACCTAAAAATTTTTCTATAATGTCCCCACCATAGGTAAAGGGGACACATTTTAGTTGTGGCTAATGGTTTTAAGAATGGTTGCAATAGTTAGGAAAGTATTTCAATAGCTTGACGTTTTATATAGCACTTCTCATACTTTTGAGGTACACAGTTTTCTAGTTTTAGGAGTTCGGAGTTCGGAGTTCGGAGTTCGGAAGCGCGATATTAGGTGTACATATTGAGTCCGAGAAACGCTATATAGCACTTCTCATACTCGTGAGGCTTCGCCGTGAGCGCGGCTCCGAACGGTACATAGTTTTTGGTAGAGACGTTGCATGCAAAGTCTCTACAGGAGGGTAGGGTGTACCTCATAAGTCTAAGAAACGCTATAAGCGATCGCGCTATGGAAAAAAAATTTGCAGTAGTTAACATGAAAATATCATGCTTAGCCTCAATGAGATCCATCCTCAAATTTATATTATGTTGATGATAATTGATTTAAACAATAAAGATGTTCATAAGCTTCAAGAGGATCTTGAAAAGCAAAACGATTAGTTTCTGTTATAATTTGAAACTTTGTAGGGGTTCTTTTACACTTATAAGAATTAGTTTCTTCTGCAAAAGGAAAGTCACGGATTTTGCCAATATTAAAATACATATTAGGATCATATCTTTTTGTATCAAAATTTTCACCAATAGCTGCTACTATAAAACTTCCATTACTAATATAAAAATTAGGGCATTTTTCATCATCTGAGTAATATTTTTTAAGAAAAAGACAAAGCCAGTTTTCTACTAAGTGTTTATATCCATAAGAACTTCGATTTGTATTAATATTTTTAGTTCTTGGACAGTGCCTAAGAAATTCTCTGCATCTACTAATTTGGATAAAAGCCTCTTGAGAAGTAGAAAAATCATCACCTTTTCCTAGCCCAAACATACTTAAAGATGGATACATTCTTTGTGCTTTAGTAATGCTCTGTGTACACCACTCTACATCTACAGTGTCTAATATTTCTCTGATCATGACTTGTTATGTTTCAGATAGGGACATGGAGTTTTTTGCAGCTTGTTCAAGTTCACTTTCAGAACAGTTGTGAAGAGTTTTGAATAGTAACATATAAGTTACTGCCTGTGTCAAATCAGAAACGCCTACTTCAGCGTAGGGAGTAGGCGTAGTTTATGCAAACTATAGTTTAACTTCGATTTCCACACCAGCCGGAAGATCAAGTTTCATCAAAGCATCAATAGTCTTAGAAGAAGGCTGATAAATATCGATAATGCGTCTATGGGTTCTCGTTTCAAAATGTTCCCGTGAGTCTTTATCAACGTGGGGCGATCGCAGAACACAATAGATCCGTCTTTTTGTCGGTAAAGGTATTGGTCCGATGGCCGTTGCGTCGGTACGGTTAGCGGTATCGACAATTTTTTCACAAGAAGTATCTAATAAACGACGGTCAAAAGCTTTTAAACGGATGCGGATTTTTTGTTGTGCTAAAGTGGCCATAATGTTTAATTGTCAAGGTTCAAGAATTTACAGCAATAGATATTTTGAGAAAATTAAGTGACCAGTTAAACTTACCTTAACTGGTCACTTATTCAATGTTTGGTTGTCCTACTCAAGAATCTTAGAAACAACACCTGCACCGATAGTACGGCCACCTTCACGAATCGCAAAACGCATTCCTTGTTCAACAGCAATAGCATTAATTAACTGTACAGTCATTTTAATGCGATCGCCAGGCATAACCATTTCTACGGCACTACCATCGTCAGCAGTGTAGTCTTCAATGGTTCCGGTTACGTCGGTGGTTCGTACATAGAACTGAGGGCGATAGTTCTTGAAGAAAGGTGTGTGACGACCCCCTTCTTCCTTAGTCAGAACGTAAACCTCTCCTTCAAACTTGGTATGAGGAGTAATAGAACCGGGTTTAGCGATAACCATTCCCCGTTCGATGTCTTCTTTTTGAATACCCCGTAAGAGTAAACCAACGTTATCCCCTGCTAATCCTTCGTCTAGGGATTTTTGGAACATTTCCACCCCAGTTACAGTGGTACTACGAGTTTCTCTAACTCCAACAATCTCGACGGTTTCGCCCACTTTCACTTTACCCCGTTCAATCCGTCCGGTGGCAACAGTTCCCCGTCCAGTAATGGAGAATACGTCTTCCACTGCCATTAATAAAGGTTCATCAACTTCTCGTGGAGGTTCTGCAATATAGGAATCAACATTTTCCATCAGTTTGAGGATTTGATCTGTCCATTCATTCTCTCCTGGACCGATGTTAGGATTCTCTTTGAGAGCTTCCACTGCCATTAAAGCAGATCCAGAAACGATAGGAATATCATCCCCAGGAAAATCATACTCACTGAGAAGTTCTCTTACTTCGAGTTCTACGAGTTCGAGCAGTTCTTCATCATCCACTTGGTCTTTTTTGTTCAAGAAAACCACAAGACCAGGAACCCCAACCTGTTTAGCTAAGAGGATGTGTTCACGGGTTTGGGGCATGGGACCATCAGCAGCAGATACTACTAAGATTCCACCGTCCATCTGTGCTGCTCCGGTGATCATGTTTTTCACATAGTCAGCGTGACCCGGACAGTCAACGTGAGCGTAGTGACGGTTATCTGTTTCGTACTCAACGTGAGCAGTGTTGATGGTGATACCCCGTGCTTTTTCTTCGGGGGCTGCATCAATATCTTCGTAATTACGGGCTTTTGCTTTACCTGCCGCCGCTAATGTCATGGTAATAGCAGCGGTTAAGGTTGTTTTACCGTGGTCAACGTGACCAACAGTACCGATGTTAACGTGGGGTTTAGTCCGTTCAAATTTTTCGCGTGCCATGAATTAACTGTTCCTTTTTTTTGTCTTCTGTATTCTAAGCAGTGATCTTTTTCAGTCACCAGTGACCCATAGTCTATTATCCACTATCAATGGTTAACTATGCACTGATTCCTAAATAATTAATCATTCACTGTCGTAAATGTAGGCGTTCCCTGTGTTTCTAAGGACGATCGCTTCAGCGACGTTGCGAGGAACTTCTGCGTAATGGCTAAATTCCATGGAGAAGATTCCCCGTCCTTGGGTTTTTGACCGAATATCGGTCGCATAACCAAACATTTCTGCTAGTGGGACGTTAGCAGAAAGCTTGGCAAGTCCGTCTTCCGTGTTCATCCCTTCGATGTTACCGCGACGGGAGTTGAGGTCTCCGATCACATCGCCTAAGAAGTCTTCTGGGACTTCTACTTCAACCTCCATCATGGGTTCGAGGAGAATGGGAGAAGCTTTTTTGACTGCATCTCGAATGGCCATAGAACCGGCGATCTTAAAGGCCATTTCTGAGGAGTCAACGTCATGGAAAGAACCATCCACTAAGCTGACTTTAACATCAATCAAGGGATAACCGGCAATAATACCTGAGTCACAGGCTTCTTTCATACCTTGTTCGGCCGGTCCTATAAATTCTTTGGGAATTACCCCCCCAACAATTTTCGAGACGAACTCAAAACCACTGCCAGCTTCGGCCGGTTCTAGTTCGACCACCACATGACCGTATTGACCTTTCCCTCCGCTTTGACGAATATATTTGCCTTCTGCTTCGCTGGGTTTACGGATGGTTTCACGGTAGGCTACTTGGGGTTTACCGACGCTGGCTTGGACTTTGTATTCTCGCAACATCCGATCCACCAAAATTTCTAGGTGGAGTTCCCCCATTCCTGCGATCACGGTTTGATTGGTTTCGGGGTCAATACTAACTTTGAAGGTGGGATCTTCATCAGATAGGGCCTGCAAGGCTTTGGAAAGTTTTTCCATATCTTGCTTGGTTTTGGGTTCTACAGCCACAGAAATGACCGGTTCTGGGATGTATAAAGATTCTAGGAGAATGGGATGTTTATCATCACATAGGGTATCCCCGGTGATGGTATTCCGCAGGCCAATGGCTGCACCTAAGTCTCCGGCCCGCAGTTCGTCTACTTCGATGCGATCGTTCGATTTCAGGACAATTAAACGAGATATACGCTCTTTTTGGTCTTTGGTGGCGTTGTAAACATAGTTGCCTTTTTCTAAGACTCCAGAATAAACTCGCATGAAGGTTAAACGACCGTAGGGATCGGAGGCTATTTTAAAGGCTAAGGCAGAAAATGGCTCATTATCGTCCGCTTTGCGGCTGTCTTCTGTTTCATCTTTTAATAACCCGGTGATGGGGGGAACATCTAGGGGTGAGGGTAAATAGTCAACTACTGCGTCTAATAGCAGTTGTACCCCTTTATTTTTGAAGGCAGAACCGCACAACATGGGAATAATGGTTTTATCTAAAGTACCTTTCCGTAGTCCCTGTTTAATTTCTGTTTCGGTGATTTCTTCCCCTTCCATATATTTCTCTAGGAGGGTTTCATCGATTTCTGCTACAGCTTCGACGAGTTTTGCTCGGTATTCCTGGGCCTGTTCTAAGTATTCGGTAGGAATTTCTGTATCTTCGATGTTTTGTCCTAAATCATCTTGATAAATTTTCGCCCGCATTCTCACTAAATCAACAATGCCACGAAATTCGCTTTCTGTGCCGATAGGTATCTGGATGGGAACCGCATTGGCTTTGAGGCGATCGCTGATTTGTTGGTAAACTTTGAAAAAATTAGCCCCTGTACGATCCATCTTATTAACAAAGGCAATGCGAGGCACGTGATAACGGTTTGCTTGTCGCCATACCGTTTCTGACTGGGGTTGAACTCCTCCCACGGAACAAAACACGGCGATCACACCGTCTAACACACGCATAGACCGTTCAACTTCGATGGTGAAGTCTACGTGACCTGGGGTGTCGATGATGTTGATGCGGTGATCGAGCCAGTTGGTACTAATGGCTGCTGCTGTAATGGTTATGCCCCGTTCTTGTTCTTGAGCCATCCAGTCCATTGTTGCTGTCCCTTCGTGGACTTCACCGAGTTTGTATGCTATTCCTGTATAGAACAGAATGCGCTCTGTGGTGGTTGTTTTGCCCGCATCAATGTGGGCAGCAATACCAATATTTCGCACCCTCTCTAGGGGGATATTCCTAGCCACAGCTACCTCCTTACTGCTTTGCCTTGTCTCTGTTTGAGGCGGTTTATAAGTTTACACTATTTACAATTCTATACTTTTCTTTGGAAAAATTTACCTTAGAGGAGCAAGAATCTGGGGGTTAGGGTTAAAATTTAGTAGCGGTAGTGAGCGAAAGCCTTGTTAGCGTCTGCCATACGGTGGGTTTCATCCCGTTTTTTCATGGCTGCTCCAGTTTCATTGGCTGCGTCCATAATTTCGTTGGCGAGTTTACCGGCCATGGTACGACCGCCTCTGATCCGAGAGTAGCGAATTAACCAGCGTAATGCCAAGGTAGTGCCTCTGGATGGACGAACCTCCATAGGAACCTGATAGGTTGCACCACCAACCCGTCTCGCTTTCACTTCTACTAAAGGGTTTAAATTTTTAATGGCTTTTTCAAATACGTCTAAAGGCTCTTCTCCGGTTCTCTCTTTAATCATAGTCATGGCATCATAAACGATACCAGCAGCCAGAGATTTTTTACCGCTTTTCATGACCCGACGGATGGTCATGTTTAATAAACAACTATTATAAATGGGATCGGGGGGAACGGGCTTTCTTTTGATATTTCCTCGGCGAGACATAGTGGTTTGTTCCTTTGAACTAAGTTGACATTACGATTTTCTTTATCGAACAACCATGAGGTTATTTATGGTTTTCAAGGTTCAGTATTGCTAATTCAAAGAGTGCTTATTTTACTCTTTAGGTTTCTTGGTTCCATACTTAGAACGACCCTGTTTACGGTCTTTTACCCCTTGAGCATCCAGGGTTCCCCGAATAATATGATAACGCACCCCAGGTAAATCTTTTACCCTTCCTCCGCGAATTAAAACCACAGAGTGTTCTTGTAGGTTATGACCAATACCAGGAATATAAGCTGTTACTTCAAACCCTGATGTTAAGCGAACCCTGGCCACTTTTCTTAGGGCGGAGTTGGGTTTTTTAGGGGTGGTGGTATATACTCTAGTGCATACACCCCGACGTTGGGGACACTGCTTCAGGGCAGGAGATTTCGTTTTCTTTTTCGCTTTGGAGCGTTCACTCCTAATTAATTGTTGAATAGTTGGCATAATTTCTCATATAACAAAGCTGCTGCAATTTTTAGTTTAATAAAATCGCTCACAAATTGCCATCATACCAATATATCCTATGCCCTGTCAAGGTTAACTGCTACAGGTTTGATGTTTTGTTGATTGTAAAGGATAAACCGCAACGACAGGAGGTAGTAATTAAGGAGTTATGGAAGCGAAACCCTCCTCCCATCAAGTCTTCTGCGTAGTCTAAGCGCAAGTCTGATAAATAGTTTAAACTTTGTTCATCTATGAGTAGGGAAATGTCTTCTATGGTGTGAAGGCGATCGCTGTTTTCTTTGGTATAACATAAGTCAAAGGTATAATACAGTCCATCACAACCTCCTGGTTTAACTCCTAAACGAAAGTAACTATCGGGTTGTTGACGACTATTTTGCATTCGTTTTATTTCTTTGATGGCTGCGGGTGTCAGTTCGATCATAATTTGGCTATCATAACCTATCAGTTATTAATTGTATTATGAGTTGGTCAGTTTTATTAGTAGGTGATGATCAATCTGGAATTAAAGAGAAATGCTTTAGGTTGGAATACGTTAAGAAATGTATCTTCTCCAGTACGTTGGGATACAGAATACCCAGAAATGTTTTCTAAAAAAATTATTTAGGATTATGACGAAAATGAAGGTTAACACAAAACAGGATATAATCACCTTAATTAAACAAAATCAAGAACGCTTTCAAGAGTTTGGAGTGTACCGTTTAGGGTTATTTGGTTCATTTATCAAAGCGCAAGTTAATCAACATAGTGATGTTGATGTATTGGTCACATTTCATCCTCATTTAAAAACCTTCGATAACTTTATGAGTTTATCAATTTTTCTTGAAGATTTATTAGAACGAAAAGTTGATTTAATTACCACTGAATCATTAAGTCCTTATCTTGGTAAAGAAATCTTACAAGAGGTTGAATATGTCCCCATCTTCGAGTGATTATTTAAGACATATTCTTGATGAAACTAATTACTTAATTACAACCTCTCAAGGTTTAAATAAGAAAGATTTTATCAATGATCAAACCTTAAAACGAGCTTGGGTTAGAAGTCTTGAAATTATTGGAGAAGCTGTCAAACAGTTACCCCCTAATTTTTGGACTGATTATCCAGAAATTGAATGGAGAAAGATAGCAGGAATGCGAGATAAATTAATCCATAATTATTTTGGTGTTGACTATGACATTGTTTGGGATGCTGTTATTAATGAAATTCCTCACCTTGAACAGAAAATTATGCAAATTTTGGAGGAGAATTAAACAGTATTCTTGCTATTTTTGCAGCTAGTGAGCAAGATGCTCACATTCCTATTGCCTCATTTTAGTTGAAAAAGTCCAGTATGGTGTACCTCATAAGTCCAAAAATGCCATAAATTAACTTAAAATATCTATTCTGGAAACCAATCTTTTTGTAATAATTCTTCTAAAGAATAAGGACATCTATCGGGTAAATTAGTTAACTGTACTTTTTTATTGACAATTAAACAAGCATTTTGATAAATTTTGTCTAATTCACTCCTTAAATAATTTCTAAGATTAGTTGTTAAGCGATCTTCTAACTGAACTCGAAAAGTTATAATTTCTGCTGACCAATGGTTAGAGTTTCTTTCTTTTTCTTCTGTCCAAAATTGGAGCAATAAAAGATGAATAATCACCTGTAAAAGTAAACTTTTTACCGCATTTTTTTCAGAACGTCCCAATGTTTCTAATTCCTCAATTAAATTATCATAATCTAATTGGTCTAATTGACGATTTTTTAAAATTTTTACTGTTTCCTCCAACCATTGATCATATTCCTGTTCGTAGAGTGTGTTTAAGTCAAGAGTTTCTATTTTCATCTCTAGTATTCTCTTTAAAAAATAATAGATTTAATAATGAATTATTTAGGGATTATTCATTATTAATCGTTAATTATTCTTGAAATTAAACAAGTTAACCTAGTTTAGCTTTAACTATTTCTTGAACTTGTTTACCATCAGCTTTACCTTTAAGTTCTTTCATAGCTGGACCCATAACTTTACCCATATCTTTCGGGGAACTTGCTCCCACAGATTCTATGATTTTATCGATAATAGCTTCTATTTCTTCAGGAGAAAGTTGAGCCGGTAAATAGGTTTCTATAATTGCTAATTCTTGAGCTTCTTTATCAGCTAAATCATCTCTACCACCTTTACGGTATTGTTCAATAGAATCTCTCCTTTGTTTAGCTTGTTGTGCTAATAACTCTAATTCCTGTTCAGGAGTTAATTGATCTTGTCCTTTGGGACGTACTTCGGTTTCTTTTTCTACAATAACTTTTTTAATACTTCTAATAGTTTCTAGACGAATTTTATCCCTAGCTTTCATCGCTGTTTTGATACCTTCACTGATTCTTTCTTTTAAGGTTCCTGTTGTTGGGTTAGATGTTTCACTCATGGCTTAATCACTGAGAATTAAAAATTTCCCTTATAGTATAACAGTTTGGAGGTTAAAGTTACTAAAAATGTTTAAAGTAAATTTGCGATCGCCTGAGCAATATTGAGAGATCCTCCTGGTTTCCCGACTCTTTCTTCTCCATTTTTACGACATTTTTCTAAATAATCTTGATCTTGTAAAATAGATTGAATTGTTTTTGCAGTTGCAATAAAAATGTCAGAATTTTTATAACTTTTTCCCATAGTTTTAACCGATATTCCTAATAGTCTCATTTGTGCTTCGGCAAAAGGGTATGTAAACTGTGGACCTTTTCCTGGTAATTGAATCACTGGTTTCCCTAAACCTACAACTTGTTCTACAGCAGTTCCTGCCATACCCAAAGCTAGATCACAATGATTAATAATATCAGAAAATGCTTGATAATAACATTCAACTCTAATGGTATTTTCTTCTTGTTTTTTGATTAAAATACCACAAGATTGATATTGCCATCCTAAATTTTTAGCTAAAATTTCTAGCTCATTTTCTTGTATGGCTTTAACTAAAGCAACCCGAAATTGTACTTTTTCTAAACTAGCTAGAGATTCGCATACTTTTAACAATAATTCTAAATTATTAAGAGCTTCAGGAATACGACTTCCCGGTAATAAAGCGATGGTGGGGATATTATCATCAAGATGTAAATTTTTTTCCGTCGGGGTTAAAATATCCATGATGGGATAGCCTAAAAAAGAAGCTTGTTTAAATCCTTGTTGCTGTAAATCTTCTGCCGTAAAAGCATCTCTAGTAAAAATAGCTAAACAACGAGGCGATCGCAAACACAAACGGGTTAACCAAGGTAGATTTAATTTACCTTCATAATAACTAGAAGTAGACACAAGAAAAGCTACAAAAGGACGATTAGTTATGTAGGCCATGGTAACAGGAAAAATGTCCCCAACAGCAACAATTAAATCATAGCGAGAACAGTATTTAAGAAGGGTACGAATTTGATATAAAGTGAAACCAATCAATCCGGCACTGACATCCTTTAATAAAGTCAGGGGATTCATATAAAAAATGCCCCCAGAAGGTAAACTTTTGGGCTGCCCGATCAAAGGTAAATTAAGAGAACGATAAGCATTTCCTTCCCCAACCAAAGGCATTCCTGTAATGTTTATGTTAGGGGCAATTTTTGGCAACTCTTGGAGAATTAAACTAGCATTTAAGTCCTCTCCATGGCCGTTACTCATAAATAAAATTTCTTTTTTCATTTATTTAATTAATAATTGAATAGATGTTGCTTTGGTTTGACTAAAAGGTAAATCTATGGTAAGTATAGATTAAGGATATAAAGTAATAATTCTTTAAATAAGAGGTTAACAAGGCTAAGGTTATTCTAGAATAGAAAAAGTTTGAAAATCATTCTAGCCCTCAAGGAGTCACCATTACCGATGACACAAGCCACTCAAACCCCCACAAAAGGAATTCAACTGACTGAAACAGCCCTCAAGCAAGTTCTCCTGTTAAGGGAACAAGAAGGAAAAGACCTCTGCTTGCGTGTTGGGGTTCGTCAGGGAGGATGTTCCGGAATGTCCTATATTATGGACTTTGAAGACGTTAGTAATATTGGTGAACAAGATGAAGTCTATGATTATGATGGCTTCAAAATTGTTTGCGATCGCAAAAGTCTTCTTTATCTCTACGGCCTCGTCCTAGATTATAGTAACGCCATGATTGGGGGTGGTTTTGAATTTACTAACCCCAACGCCAACCAAACTTGTGGCTGTGGTAAGTCCTTTGGTGTTTAATCCACGAAATATATTGTATCTTGAGACTCCCTGGGTTAAAACCGCAGGGATTCTAGAGGTTGTCTAATCAGGGGATAAATCCACCTGATTAGACATTACTCTAGTTCAGGGGACTCCCATTGACCCCATCCTTTAAACCGTCTGCATCCATTACAAATACAGTTTTCTTAAGGTCTAAAGGACATGAAAAACCTAACCATTGACCTATATTTTGACTAGCATTCCAATCGCTATTACATTGATAACCGTCAAAACCTCGGAACCAATGTCCATTTCTTTTCCCAATCACACCGTTGCGATGGTCAGATTTAGAAGTATAAGGTGCTGGTATTAATTCAAAAGGTACACCATTTTTGATAGCTTTATAACGAGTTAGCGTTTCCAACTGAAAATATGACCAAGTATGGCGATTATTTCCAGCGTCAGACCTAACTTTTCTGGATTGCTTTGAAGTTTGTCTAATATTAAATAAATCTTCAAACCTTAATCCCATGCCATAGTCTTTAGCAAACTGAACTAACTGTTTAGAAATGCAATGGTTAATATAGGTAATAATTCGTCTTTCTTTTGATTCTAACCGTTTAATTACTTTGCGTTTATTGGCTTTTTGGAGTTGTTTTCTAAGTTTTTGATAGCGTCTTCTTAAATGTTTGATTTGACCACCATTCCAAAACTTACCAAATCCACTAGGCAAACTAGCAACAGCAATCTGGTTTTGCCCTCTATCTACTCCAATCCAGTTTTTTACTGGTTCAGCATCAGGAACATCCATTGACACTGACAACAAAACATACCAGATATTTTTCTTCGATTTCCATAGTTTAAGACTGCCTTTTCTTGGTGCGCATTCCCTAGGCGATTGCGAATCGCCGGGGTCGCACCGCTTTTTAGCTTCTTTTGCTATGACTTTATCTAAAGTATTAGTATGATTAGATTGGTGAATAGCTAAAGGAATGCGTTTTTTAACTCCTCTAATAATTGAGAAAGCCACTGAATAAGTATCACCTTTTTTCTCAATTCTCCATCCTTGATTGTTAACTTCAAGTGGCAAACATTTAAACTTTTTTACTTTAGTTGCAGCACAACTATTGCGGATAGTTTGATTAATCCAACCTGACCCAATCTCAACATGGTTGAAATCTTTACTGGTGTATTTTCTTCTATCCGTTTTAGGTACTTCTAATAACTGATTAGCAATACCCGTGTTCAACTCAGTTAATCGGTCAAACTCTTGCGCTTTGCATTGGTTTAACCGATAAAAAGGAAGTTTAAGTGTCAGAGTTAAAATAGCCATAGACACATACTAACACATATCTTACACAAGTGTGCAAAATAAGATATAATTGGTTAAAACCAATTCGTAAGCATTTCATCCATCGCGCTATAGATGATGGCTTTCATGCTCCCGTGTTATTTTAGGTAAGTAATCGGGGCAGAAATAGGCTTTATGTCCCATTCTGTATTAATTTCATCGCTAAAAATGACTGAAACTGTTGAAAACGCCTTTGAGCAAGGGTTAGAACGTTATAAAGAAGGGGAATCTATTGATACTTTAATCCCTTATTTCAAAGAAATTTGCGATCGCTCCCCCAAAAACCCCACCGCTTGGGCCTGTTTAGCTTGGTTATACCTCTTAGCAGATAAACCAGAGTCGGCTCTCAAAGCAGCCAGAAAAAGCGTTAAAATCGATAGTAGACCGCCCCAAGCCCGAATTAACTTGGCTCTAGCTATGTTAGACACCGGCGCAAAAGGAGTGCGGGATCACATCGAAGCGGCCCAACAATTAATCTCCCTTGATGAAGATATCCGTAACGATATCATGGAAAACATCGAAGATGGATTAAGCCGTAAACCAGGCTGGAAAAGTCTGGAGCGTGTGAAAAAATGGTTAGTATCCCCTGAATAACAATGCAATTGACAAAAACCCAGTTAATAGGCTTAAAAGCCGACGATTTTCGTCATCCTTTAGATTTAGAAGCCACCACAACGTTAAAACAACTCCCTGGCTTAGATATGATTGTGAGGAGTCTACTGGGTTCGGTGGCGGAACAGTTTTTCTATCTCAATAACATTGCTTCCTCGGTGTTAGTCAGTGAAAAACAATTACCCCATCTTCATAAATTATTAGTGGAAGCGTGTCGTATTATCGATCTCGAACCCCCACAACTCTATTTACAACAAAACCCTGTACCTAACGCCTACACCTTCGCTATGCAAGGGAAAAAACCTTTTATGGTGCTGCATACCTCTTTGGTGGAAATGTTGACCCCAGAGGAAATACAAGGGGTGATGGCCCACGAGTTGGGACACCTCAAATGTGAACACGGGGTTTACCTGACTTTGGCTAATATTATGGTCTTGGGTGCGAGTTTATTACCCAACTGGGGGGCAGCCCTCGCCCAATCTTTACAAGCGCAAATGTTACAATGGGTACGCTGTGCTGAGTTTAGTTGCGATCGCGCGGCTTTATTGGTGGCACAAGATCCCAAAGTTGTCATGTCTATTTTAATGAAATTGGCTGGCGGTTCCCCTACTATTGCCCCCCAGTTGAACCTAGAGGCATTTATTGAACAGGCGAGGCATTATGAAGCCATGAGCAACACTGTTTTAGGAGAAATGTTAAAACAGGCTCAAACTGAACAATTGACCCACCCTGTGCCTGTTTTGCGGGCTAAAGAGATCGATCGCTGGGCCAGTTCCCAAGATTATCACCACTTGTTAGAAACAGGCAAAACAGAGTATAATCAGAAGGCGACGACTAAGGGCGGATGGCGAAATTGGTAGACGCACCACACTCAAAATGTGGCGGCTTCGGTCATGGGGGTTCGAGTCCCCCTCTGCCCATTAACTCCTCTTACAAAATGTTAACCACTAAAACTCGTTTTCAAACATTTGAAGAGTATTTAGAATATGACGATAATTCAGAAAAACTCTATGAATTATTCAATGGAGAATTGATTGAAATGCCTCCAGAATCAGGTTTAAATATAGAAATTGCTAATTTTCTTTTTCTTAAATTTGCTTCTTTGGTAGGACATCGTAGGGTTAGGGGTCATGGGTTAGAATTAGAAGTGAGAGGGGAACCCAAAAACCGCTATCCTGACTTAACTATTATTCGAGAAGAACATATACAACAACTCTCAAAAAGGAATACTATTCGTCTGTTTATGTCCCCTCCTTTATTAGTGATTGAAGTGGTTAGTCCTGGTGACATTCAAAGGGAAAGAGATTATATTGCCAAAAGAATACAATACCAAGATTGTTCTGTTCCCGAATATTGGATTATTGATCCTCAAGCACAAAGTATTTTAGTCTTAGAATTGAAAGGAGATAGTTACCAAGAAGTTGGTAATTTTAGTAAAAATAGTTTGATTCAATCTCCTATGTTTCAAGAACTAGAATTAAAAGTTT
>Ga0064014_10041_pt1 | contig 67529 bp, 67 predicted proteins | sample CrowatWCoCulture_2_FD_61584 | JGI IMG/M metagenome (GOLD analysis project Ga0064014, IMG submission 61584) | Marine cyanobacteria communities from the University of California, Santa Cruz, USA, analyzing cyanobacterial DNA methylation -... | ecosystem: Host-associated > Microbial > Bacteria >...
CCCCATGCGAGTCAGGCTTACAGTTTTTCAAACACCAGGGACGCGTTAGTGCCACCAAACCCGAAACTGTTGGACATCACGGTGTTCAGTGCGCCTTCGCGACTTTGCGGGCCGACTAGTGGAATATCGCTGATTTTCTCGTCCGGATTGTTGAGATTTTTGGTGCCTGCAATGAAATCGTTCTGCAGCATCAGGCAGCGAGTAGATCGCCTCCTGCACACCTGCGGCACCCAGGGAGTGGCCGGTCAGGGATTTGGTCGAGGAAATAGGGGGAATGTCGGAACCAAAGGTTGCGCGCACGGCGCCCAGTTCGGCGACATCGCCCACCTGGTGTGCTGGTACCGTGGGCATTAATGTAGTCAATCTTGCCCCGGATGGTCGCCATGGCCTGCTTCATACAGCGCTGGGCGCCTTCGCCGGAGGGTGCGACCATGTCGTAGCCGTCGGAGGTGGCACCGTAGCCGGTGAGTTCGGCAATGATGTTGGCGCCCCGTTTCTTCGCATGCTCGCAGTTCCTCGAGCACCATCATGCCGCCACCACCGGCAATGATGAAACCGTCCCGGCCGGCATCGAAGGGGCCGGTGAGGCCGTTTCAGGGGCATCGTTATATTTGGTGGAAAGTGCGCCCATGGCGTCAAACATCATGGTCAGGCTCCAGCCCTCTTCTTCACCACCCCCGGCGAACACAATGTCCTGCTTGCCGGCCTGGATCTGCTCCATGGCGTGGCCAATACAGTGAGCGCTGGTGGCACAGGCCGAGGACATGGAATAGTTCACACCCCGGATCTTGTAGGCGGTGGCCAGGCAGGCGGAAACCGTGCTGGTCATGATGCGTGGCACCATGTAGGGCCCGATGCGTTTCACGCCTTTTTCCCGCATGATGTCGGTGGCTTCCACCTGGCTGGAACAGGAGGCGCCGCCGGAGCCGGCGATCAGACCGGTGCGGTCGTTGGAGATCAGGTCTTCGGTCAGCCCTGCCTGGGCAATGGCCTGTTCCATGGACAGAAAACTGTACATGGCAGCCGGGCCCATGAAGCGGCGGATCTTCCGGTCGATAACAGATGTGTCCACATCCACAGAACCGGCAATCTGGCTGCGGAAGCCCATTTCCTTGTAGGTTTCATTAAATCGGATGCCGGACTTTCCGTTTTTCAGGCTATCCCTGACCTCATCCAGTGAATTGCCAATGCAGGACACAATGCCCATACCGGTGACGACGACGCGTCTCATAAGTTCCTCCTTACCGACCGGCCGATATGGCCGATCTTGCGATCAATAACGTTATTTAACAGTCTAGGCGCTTTGGCCCGGATACGATATTTGACCTTGGTAAGGGGAGGTTAGTTCGTCGCCGTTTCGGCTTCCCGGGTCTCACGCTCGACAATTTCCGGGGTTTCCAGGGAAATGCGCCCCAGCTTGCCGGATCGGAACTCGTTAAGAAGCACTTCGGAAACCTTGTGCAGGTCCGGAATACCGCCGCGACCGAAAAACCGGCGTTTCGCGGCAATGCCGTCCATCAATTCCAGACCGTCCCTGGGAAGTTCATCGAATCCGTAACGGGCCTTTACCAGCTCCGGGTAGGCCTCCAGCAGAAACTCGGCCTCGAACAAGGCCACATCCTCGAAATCCAGGACCGCGCTGCGAATCGCGCCGGTAATCGCCAGCCTGTAACCGCAGGCTTCTGGAGAGAGTTTTGGCCACAGAAAACCAGGGGTGTCGTACAACAGGATATTGTGAGGCAGCTTGATGGCCTGCTGCGCCCTGGTCACGGCGGGTTCATTACCGGTTTTGGCCGCCGGCCGTCCAGCCAGGGTATTGATCAGGGTAGATTTGCCGACGTTGGGAATGCCCAGAATCATTACCCGCAACGCACTCTTCTGCCGATCGTGATCCGGCGTCATCTCCTCGGCCAGTTTCAGGATATCCAGTGCTTCATTGCGCTGATTGTGGGTCAGGGTAATGGCTCTTACCCCACGCTCCTTCTCCAGCCACGCCTGCCAGCGGGCGGTAATGTCCGGGTCGGCCAGATCGCGCTTGTTGAGGACCCTGATCAACGGGGTGTCACCGCGCAGGGCAGGCACCAGCGGATTTTCGCTGCTGAAAGGAATCCGCGCGTCGAGAACCTCAATGATGAGATCCATCTGCGGCATGACTTTTTTGATCTCCTTGCGGGCCTTATGCATATGCCCTGGAAACCAGTTGATGGCCATCGTATCTGCTCCGGATTGGGTTAACCGGCGCCATTATGAAGGGGAATGACCAAACTTTCACATTTGTTTGAATCCCCGTGTGTGGCGGCTTTTGGCGGGGGATACTGAGAAGTATGTACAAAAAGAGGGCTGATCGGGGTGAAAAACCGTATCCGTATGTTTTAGGGTGTAGTCCCTGAACGATGAAACCAATGTATGTCGGTGGTATTCAGATTGTGGCCACCCTGTTAACGGAGACATTTATGAAGCTTGTAAAACTGTTTGGTACTGCCCTGGTCGCCCTGAGCCTTTCGGTTCCGGCCGTGGCCCAGCAATCCGGCGGCCAGCCCGATCAGGTTGACCAGCTGGCACAGATGGTAGGGCTGACCGAAGAGCAACAGACCGAAATCCGTGCCATTATCGACGAGATGCAGGGCGAAATCGGCGAGCTGCGTCAGGAAGCCCGTGCACTGCAGCAGCAGATGCAGGGTGAGATCAAATCAGACTTTGACGAAGCAGCTATTCGCGAGCAAGCCGAGGAGCTCGGCGATGTGACTGGCGAGATCGCGGCTCTGTCTACCCTGATGCAGGCGAAGGTCGACAGCATCTTCACCCAGGAGCAGCGCGACGAGCTGGATAAGCGCATGCAGCAGATGCAACAGCAAATGCAGCAGCGTCGTCAGATGCAACAACAGATGCAGCAGGGCCAAGGTCAGGGCATGCAGTGATCCTGCTTTCCCTCTAGCTGGATTTGAGAAGGGCCGCATCTTTTGGTGTGGCCCTTTTTTTGTGCCCCTAGCCTGCTGGTTTGGCGGGAGGAACAGGGGTGTGGAGCCCTCCCAAAAAACGCTACTAGCACATCCATGTGCGCTTGGCTGTGGCCATCCCTGGCCACAGACATTTTTGGGAGGGCTCCACACCCCTGTTCGTCAAACGGTTCAGTAATCGCTAACTGATCATAAGGTTGGCTGAAAGATTTGGCGTGGAGTGTCTTCCTATAACTCCTATTTCTGAAGCTTGGCGGGTGTGGGCCTTTGACAGAATGTCGGCGGCCAAGGATGGCCGACGTCAAGCGCACATGGATGTGCTCGTAGCGGTTCTGGCAAAGGCCCACACCCGCCGAGCCACCCCCTAAACCAGAAGGCTAGGAGCCCAAGCTAGGAGCCCCACCCGAGCCAAAGGGTTTAACGAGAACAATGAGCCGGGGAAGCAGCGTAAGAGCCCCCACCAGAGCCATGAACATGGCAAATCCCGTAAACAACCCGAAGTAGATGGTCGGGATGAAGTTGGACAGCACCAGTATCGAGAACCCGGAGATGATGGTCAGCGAGGTAAAGAACATGGCCTGGCCGATGCTTCGGTGGCAGCGGTGCATGGTGGCGATGTAGTCGCCGTCTTTCTGGAACTCGGTTTTGAACCGGTGGATGTAGTGGATGGTGTCGTCCACGGCGATGCCGACGGTGATGGCCGCGACGGTGATGGTCATCATATCCAGCGGGATTCCGAGCCAGCCCATCAGACCGAGCACGGAGCCGGCGGCGATGAGGTTGGGGGCGATGCCGATCAGGGCCAGCTTCAGCGAGCGGAACAGGATCAGGAACATCACCATGATGGCTGCCAAGACCACGCCGATGGTCTTGATCTGGGAATCGAACAGGCTCTGCAGCATGTTGTTATACATCACGGTCATGCCGGCAAATAGCACCTGATCTTCCGAGTAGCCCAGTTCCGTGGTCAGGTGATTATGGATGCGGTTCAACAGCTCCTGTCGACGCAGTTCCGGCATGGTCTCCAGGATCCGGATGCTGAATCGGGCCTGGTCGTGCTCCTCGGAAATGTAAGGCGTCAGCAGGGTATCCTGCAGGTCGTCGGGAACGGCAGCGGGCACAAACGCCAGTTCCAGGGCGTCCAGAGGCTCGCCCTGGTTGATTTGGGCGAGGATATCCAGCGTGGTGTTGATCGAGAGCACCTTGCCGGTCTCCGGTAGGCCGTCCAGGTAGTTGTGAACCGCTTCCAGTTCTTCCATTTTCTGGTAGGTGTACCAGGTATCCCGATATTCCTCTCCGGCACCGCAGTCCTCTACGAACGGGTCGCAGTCACTGGCAAACGGGTCGCCGCCACTCACGCCTTCCGGTGGCGGATCGTCGGTGATGACCACGTCCAGTGGCGTGGTGCCGCCCAGGCGGTTGTCGATGGTGACCATGCCCTGATGGATTTCAGTGGACGATTTGAAATAGTCGATGAAGCTGTTTTCCACCGTCAACTTGCTCAGGCCCACAACGCAGAGCACCGCAATCACGCCGGATCCGACCAGTACCGTTTTGCCGAAGTGCTCGGTGAACCGGGCAAAGGCATCGGTGAAGGGAACCCGGTCAGAGGTGACCCGGCTGTCCAGTGGCGGGGGCAACAGGGTCAGAAGCGCCGGGAAGATGATAAAGGTAATCAGGAAGGCCACTGCAAGGCCCAGGGTCATCATCCAGCCAAAGTCGATGACCGGGCGAATGCCGCTGAAGGTGAGGGAGCCGAAGGCGACGATGGTGGTGATGGCCATGTAGAAGCAGGGCTTGATCATCGCCATCACCGTGTTACGCAGAGTATCTCTCGGGCTGGCCTCACGATCATCGTGCTGGAATTCCCGGTAGCGCACGATCAAGTGGATAGTGAGCGACAGGGTCATGATCAGCAGCAGGGAGATAAAGTTGGAGGAGATGACCGTAACCGGCCACTGGGCCCAGCCCAGAAAGCCGATCATCAGCCAGACGGTAAAACCGCAGCACAATAGTGGCACCAGCACCCAGCGCCACTGCCGGAAGATGATGGCCAAAGTCAGCAGCAGAAACGCGAGCACGCCGAGCCCGAAGGTCGACAGGTCGTTTTCGATGAAACGGATCATGTCCGCCACAATCATCGGCACGCCGCCCAGGTGGATTTCGGCGCCATCCCGGTAGTTGTCGAGGATGGAGCGAACAGTGTGGATGGTTGCATCGCGCTCGACACCGAGGGTTTCGGTAAAGTCGATGAAATCCTGTTTTACCTGTTCCAGTTCTGCCAGCTCTGCTTCGGACGCTTCGCCGGCGTCGGCCTTGTCTCGCAGATCGTTGCGCTTTCTCAGCAGCTCAAAATAACGATCCGGCGTCGGCAGATTGACCTGTATCGCCGTCGTGCGGCCGTCTTCACTGATCAGCAGGTTGGGGTAGAGCGGATTGTTCAGTAGCGCCTGGCGGGCCGTATCTGGCGCCACATCGTGTTCGTCCAGGGTCTTGATCTCGCTGTCCACGGTATCCAGCGTCAGATCCGGGCTGTGGAGCAGGGGTACGTTCAGGATGCTGTTGGTGGAGCCGACGGCTTCCAGGCCTTGCAGCTCATCCCGCAACGCGCCCAGCCTGGCCAGGCCTTCCTCAGAGAACAGTTCGTCTTCCGGGGTGTAGGTGACGATCAGAAAATCGTCGGAGGTGGTGAAGCGGCGGTTTACCTGGCGGTACTGTTCCAGGGAGCGGTCGTTTTCCAGCACCAGGGATTCGGCGGAAGCGTCCAGGCGGAATTCGCCAAACTTGACGGCTGCGAGGGCCAGCAACAGGGCAAAAGCCGCGAGGATAATAAAGGGATGCGGAAAAATCAGGCGGTCATACAGGGCGCGAAGACGATTCATGAACAACTACTCTGCCAGTTCAAACGAGTGCAGAGTGTGCCATAAACCTCAGTGAACCGTGACCTTTGACGAGGCTTCTTCCAGGGAATCGATCAGCTTTTTCAGGCGGCGGCTCATATCCGCGCTCTCGGCAAGCTGGGTCACCATGTTCTGGGTGGTTTCGCGAATGCCCTGTACGTTGGCCAGCACGTCGTCGGTGCCCGCGGTCTGTTCCGCCGACACGTTGGCGATTTCCTGGTTGGTATGATCGATCCGGCTGACCACCTCGTTGATGGCTTCCAGGGCACGGCGGCCTTCTTCGGATTCCTCAACGCAGCGGGTGGCATCCTCGGAGCTGCCGGTCATCTGGTTCACGGCAGTATTCATGGCGTTGAGCAGGCGATCGATGGTGCCCTGAATCTGATCGGTGGAGTCCTGAACCCGCTGGGCCAGTTTACGCACTTCATCGGCCACCACGGCAAAGCCGCGGCCCTGTTCGCCGGCCCGGGCCGCCTCGATGGCGGCGTTCAGGGCCAGTAAATTGGTCTGTTCGGCAATACCCCGGATCTCGGTAATGGCGTGGCTGATTTCATGGCTGTTCTCGGCCAGGGCTTCGACGCTGCTGGCGGAATTGCGCACCACATCGGCGAGCTTGCGGATGCTGTCGGCACTCTGGCCGACACGGGTGCTGCCGTCGCGAGCGGCATCGCTCGCCTCGTGGGAGAGAGTCTTGGCAATTCCGGCCTGTTCGGCGATGCCGGTGAAGCTCTGCAGCATGGTTTCGATGACTTCCGCGGACCGGTCGGCGCCCTGTTGTTGGCGACCGAGGTCATCCCGACGGGCTTCGGCGGCCGCGGTCAGCTCCTCGACCTCCTGGTGCAGCCGTTCGATGGCTTCCTTCATGCTTCGGACCACGCCCACGGTGCGGTCCTGCATGGCGTTGAAGGCGCTGGCCATCTCGCCGATTTCGTCGGTGGAATCCACCACCGCTCGCTGGCTAAGATTGCCCGAAGCCTGAACGTCGACCATGGTGTTTTTAAGGCGATTCACGTGGCGCTCGATAAACGAGATCAGCAGCTGGGACCCGGCCATCTCGAGCACCATGAGTATTGCCACAACCAGCGCGAATCCGGGTGCCGTATCAGCGAAGACCTCGTTGAACGACCGGTCGGTCTGCCCGGCAATCGTGTTCATGGCATAGAGAACGAGCAAGCAGAGAACTGCAAAAACGACAATGTTCAGCAACCAGAATTTGTACTTCAGCCGGGCATTTCGCAGCAGTGTCAGCATGTATGTTCTCAGTCGATGGCCTTCACCGGAATCTGCATGGCATTGGAGGCTTGGGGAACCTCGGGCACGGCGAGACCCAGATTGTTTTTATCGAAGACTTTGTCAGCCCGGTAGCTGGAGCGGACCATGGGGCCGGATGGCACTTCCATGAAACCCTTCTCCAGGCCGATTTCCCGGTAACGGTTGAACTCTTCGGGGGTGACGTAGCGTTCTACCGGCAGGTGATTCGGAGTAGGGCGCAGGTACTGGCCCAGAGTCAGGATATCCACACCGATAGCGCGCAGATCGTCCATGGTTTCCAGGATTTCCTCTTCGGTTTCGCCCAGCCCCAGCATCAGGCTGGTCTTGGTGAGCACGTCCGGACGGTGCTTCTTGGCGTGCTCCAGGACCCGGAGGGTTTTTTCATACCCGGCGCGCGGATCACGGACCCGACTGGTCAGCCGCTTGACGGTTTCCACGTTCTGGGCAAAGACATCCAGCCCGGAATCCACTACCTTCTCAACGTCCGCCATCACCGCATCAAAATCCGGCGTCAGAGCCTCAACGGCGACTTCCGGCGTGCGCTGTTTGATGGCAGAGACGCAAGCGGCATAGTGTGCAGCGCCGCCGTCGTCCAGGTCATCACGGTCTACCGAGGTAAGCACGATATAACGAAGGCCCATCAGCTCTACGGACTTGGCCGTGTTCTCTGGCTCTTCATGATCGAGCCAGCCTTTCGGGTTGCCGGTGTCCACCGCGCAGAATTTGCAGGCCCGGGTACACACAGACCCATCACCATGATGGTGGCCGTGCCGGCGGTCCAGCACTCACCGATATTGGGGCAATGAGATTCCTGGCAAACGGTGCTCAATCGGTGCTCACTGACGTTCTTGCGCACCGCCTCATAGCGCTCGCCCCCGGGCATGCGTGCCCGGAGCCATTTAGGCTTCGGCTCTCGCTTTTCCGCTGTTGTGGCTTCCTGCTTCGATGACCGCTTGACGCCATCCTTGATGGCCGAGAAGCCATGCTCATTGCGGAATTTGGAACCACTGGTAATGCGGGTTTTTGCGCTTTCGCTCATTGCAACCGGACTCTCGATTCGGGCATGGGGAACACTAAAGAGTAATGGCCTGGCGGGGGAGTTACAAGACAGATAGGGGCAATCACGAGGGTGCCGGGCACGACATTGGTCGTACCCGGTTGACCGCTATCAGGCCTGGGCTTTGTCCAGGGCCTGGGTAATGTCGGCAATGATGTCGTCGACATGCTCGATACCGATGGACAGCCGCACCAGATCTTCGCTTACGCCGGCACTCTTCAGTTCCTCCGGGTTCAGCTGGCGGTGCGTTGTGGTCGCCGGATGACAGGCCAGGGACTTGGCGTCACCGATGTTCACCAGGCGCAGGATCAGCTCCAGGGCATCAATGAACCTTGCCCCGGCTTCCCGGCCGCCCTTGATGCCGAAGCTCAGAATGCCGGACGCCTTACCGCCACAGATCTTGTCGCAAGTCGCCTTGTAGGGGCTGTTGGTCAGGGTCGCGTAGTTGACCCACTCCACGGACGGATGGTCCTGAAGGAAGTTGGCGACTTTCTCTGCGTTCTCGCAATGACGTTCCATACGCAGCGCCAGGGTTTCCAGGCCCTGCATGATCAGGAACGCATTGAACGGCGCCAGGGCAGCACCGGTATTACGCAGTGGTACCACACGACAACGGCCGATGAAGGCGGCGGGGCCCAGGGCGTCGGTGTAGACCACGCCGTGGTAGGACGGGTCCGGCTCGTTCAGCATCGGGAACTTGTCGGCGCTAGCCTTCCAGTCAAACTTGCCGGAGTCCACCACCACGCCGGCGACGGTGGTGCCGTGGCCACCGATGTATTTGGTGAGCGAGTGGATCACGATATCGGCACCGTGCTCGATGGGGCGGCACAGGAACGGTGTGGCAACGGTGTTGTCCACCATCAGCGGAATGCCATGCTTGTGGGCAATCTCGGCCCAGCGCTGGATGTCGACCACGTTGCCCGCCGGGTTACCGATGGACTCGCAGAACAGCGCGCGGGTGTTCTCATCAATAGCCTTTTCAACGGCATCGAAATCATCATGGCGAACCATCTTGCACTCAATGCCCTGGTTCGGCAGGGAGTGGGCGAACAGGTTGTAGGTGCCGCCATAGAGCTGGCTGGTACTGACGATGTTGTTGCCCACCTTGCAGATGGTCTGCAGGGCATAGGTGATGGCAGCCATGCCAGAGGCCACGGCCAGTGCGCCAACACCGCCTTCCAGCTCCGCCATCCGCTCTTCCAGAACCGCGTTGGTCGGGTTCATGATGCGGGTGTAGATGTTGCCCTGAACCTTCAGATCAAACAGATCGGCGCCGTGCTGGGTGTCGTCGAAGGTGTAGGACGTGGTCTGGTAAATTGGCGTGGTCGCCGCCCGGGTAGTGGGATCGCTTTTGAAGCCTGCGTGCAGAGCGAGGGTTTCCGGTTTCATGTCAACGGTCCTTGCTGGTGTGTTGTTCTTTGTGGGTTTCAGCCCGTGAGTATGCCATAGAGTTTGGCAGGAGAGGATCGCTCCAATCCGGCAGAAGATGAAACTGAACTGAAACGGGGGGAGAATCCGGCGCTATTCGTCGCGCTGCCGTTTTTCGGACCTGAGATAATCGCTGATGGACGGGTAAAAAAAGATTCCGAGGCAGCCCCAGAACACGCTGATCGACAGGGCTGCCGCCTTGATGCTCGCGCCGGCAAACCCGAGTGCAATCGGCACCAGAACGACAGCCAGGAAAACCGTGAGAGCGTGACGGGATTTCATAATGCGATACAGCCTTCAAGCGCATCCGGAAGAAGCTTCCATCGTATCTGAATCCGTGCTCTTAGATTGTCAAAGTTTGTTTAAGTGGCGTTGGGTTTCTTGGCGTCCGTGTCAGGAAATATGGTGTCGTAGCACCAGGTGAACACAAACGCATATACCAGGTAGAACACCACGAACGCGACATCCACAATCAGGGCTTCCAGCAGGCCGATTCCCATCCACCAGGCAATGATCGGCAGGAAAATCAGCATCAGGCCCAGCTCGAAACTGACGGCGTGCAGGAAGCGCATACGCAGGGATTTACGGGTTGATCCGGTGAAGTGCTTCAGCCCGTGATCAAACCCCAGGTTAAAGACATAGTTCCAGATGGTGGCAATGGTGGCACCCACCACACCGAGTACCCCGGTCTTCGCCATGTCAAAACCGAAGGTGAAGGCTGCAAGGGGCACGGAGAGAAGGAGGCCGATGGCCTCAAAGGAAATGGCCTGGCGAACTCTGTCTTTGGTTGATCTCATAGCAGGTGCTGTACGAAGGCGGGTCGTCCCGCGTTCACTGCCCGGAAAGGGTGGGGTCGTCCCCAGAGTACAAAGGGCGCAGTTTAACCGTCGATACCGGAAGCCTCAAATCCCGGTTTAAAATGAATCCTGTGTTGACTAAGTTTAAAGAAGATGGTGTTCGCGAAATCGTTTTTCTATTCTCGCTTTCCTGTTTGAGGGGTTTCGCATGGGCTATAAAGGATTTCGGTGGCGGGTGTTCTTTGTTCTTCTTGTGTCCGGTGCTGCTGTCGAGGCCAGGGAAAGCATCACTGTCGGTGTGGGCACAGGCATGCTGAATGCGATCAGTTATAGCGATGGAGATCTTGCCGGTGACCTTGCTCCACTTTATAAATGTGTCTTCGACAGGTCGGGCGTTGAGCCAAAGTATCTCGAAGTGCCGCTCAAGAGGGGCTTCAAGTATCTGGGAAGCGGCGAGATTGACGTTCTGCTTCCGCTGGCGAAAAGCCCCGTGAGAGACGACATCGCGCTGTTCGGGGGCGCGCTGTTCAGGGCGGACTATGTATACGTTTCATTACGCTCCCTGCCAGAGATCAACGAGACCGAGGGGCTGCGGTACGCGGTTCCCAGGAGCTTTGTTGGTTCGGAGTTTATTCGCGAGGACGATGCCCGGGTCAGTGAGGTCAGTGACTGGACGCAGCTGGCGTTGCTGCTGGAATACGGCCGTATTGATGTAGCGGTTCTGCCAGAGCTAATGGTGGAAAACGTGTTCAGGAATGGTGAAACCGAAGTCTATCAGCAGCTGGCTGGAAAGCTCCCGATCTCATTTTATATGTCTGACAGCACCCAGGAAGCAGGGGTTGCCGATCGGCTAATGGCATCGGTTGAGCAATGCAGCGTTGATGACCCGCAGAATCCCGGGCTGGCGGAATAATTTTGTGAGGCAGCAAAATTTACGTACAACAAAAAAGGGTCGCGACGTGAATCGCGTCGCTCCGACTGTAACCCGCTCTTGAAAGAATGACGGCAGATTTCCAATGAATTTGTCGGGTCGGTTGCAACGATTTGCCTGGCAACAAGCGCTGGATGGGTAGAGGCGGAAACCCTCACTGATTCAGGCTTTGTATCGGGCAAGGTTATCTTCAGGGATACGGAGAACGGAAAGAGCAGGGCATTCCCCATCGACACGAAGAACCAAGAAAGGATCTTGGAACATGCGTTGCCAAGTGCAGGGAGTCTATTTGGCGCCTGTCGGTCTGCATTCTGGTCTGCCTATCAGCGGCGAGAATTCTTTACGCCCCGACAGCTAACCCACACTTTCCGACACGCCTTAGACAGTCACTACATGATGAACGGGGGAAACATTCTTACGCTGCAACGCCTTATTGGTCACGGCAATATCGCCATGACAATGACGTGCACCCACTTATCGCAAGATCATTTGAAATCAGCTCTAAGTCTATACCCAGTGGCTTATCTGACTCTCGATGGATGATTCTGGCCACTATGCTTTTGCTGACTTGGATGCCTTGTTCAAAGTTTTTGACGTCTGCACATCCTCTGCATCGGATGGCATTTCAGAAGCTTTGATTATTTTCGCAAGCATTTTTACTGCAGCTGCTTGGCGGTAGTCACCTCGGCTAACATGGTCGAACTCATTCTTGTCAGAGATCAGAACCTTTCTCATGCCGCGTTCCCTCCGTTCTCTCGATACTCTTTCATAGAGTGTAGGTATAGTTCAAGTTCAACTCGATCTGCTACTTCATCCAAAATACGCTCACAGGCTTCAGATTCATCTGGATCGTAGGGGGTGCACATATGTTGCCCGAAAACCGCAATCGTGAATATGTATACAAATTCCGTAGAATCAACCTTGATTCGGACAGGTTTGCAGAAGATCGACCCGATTTCATTTGCTGCAGATGACCTATCAGAACTAAAAAAAGCCGCTTGCTGTTTCCCTTTCCGGATATCAGATATGAATAGGCTGTCACCCGTCTCGTAACAATACTTGGCCGTAGAATCTGAATTCATAATCTGTCCAGCCTTTGTGTGTTGCCTTTGGCGATCACACTTAAGCATGTACCACCATTTGTTTTCAGCAGGGTTGCCCTGAATAATGGTGATTCCGATATTCTTTTGCTCAATGCCCATCCCATTGCAGAGTAGTGTCTTTGTCCCATCCAGTACGAATTCCAACTGATCTTTTGGATGGGTTATTTTTCTAAAGATGTCTGCGGTGGGCTTTAGGTGCAAAGCCTTTCCGTGAAACCGGTCTTTTTTCTTCTTAACGAGGCCGTTGAAAAACTGGATGAGTGCTTTGGTGAGCTCCGTGTATCTCTTGGTAACTGCGCCCTGGGCTGCCTGGGATACCCCCTTCAGGAACATAACCAGAATCGTGAACGTGGCCAGAATAGTAAAAATCACCTCGTGGACTTGAGAATACTCGTTCACCCATTGCCATTCGTCGCCCCAAATATCCAGGGTTCCGTAATATAGAGCGACTATAGGAGGTACCGTCATGCTCAGAGCGGGGCTAGACAGGAAGTCTATGACTCGGTTTCTGACAAAGACGGTATAAAGAATTTTTTTCAAATCGGCCTTCCCGGTTTTATTGTCTTTCGTTCCTTTGATATTTGAAAGGTTAACAAAAAGGACCAGTCCAGAGAATGTTTGTTCCTCAGTGTTAGCGTCCTATTCTAAATTCTAGTGGCCTTTCCCTGCTCTATGGCCAAAAGGGAGCAAAAAGGGGACAATAAGCAAAAAAGGGTCACGACTTGCGTCGCAACCCTTTGAATCTTGGTAGCAAGAGGCGGAGTATTCGGGCCTGAGGCCCTCACCCTTCGAGCCGCCCTCGCGTCGCTCCGACGTTCCTCCGCACGCGTTGCGTGCTCCGGCCGTCCTTGCCCACATTACCCCATTAGTACTCATCCAAGTTCATACAATGGCCGCAAAATACCCACATGTGGGCTAGGAGCAGGGGAAGATTTTTGATAAGCCGAATACCGCGATTGCGGCAACATCTATGTTTTGAAGTCTGTTGCTGATCTTAGGTTCTTTATAAGTACCTATTTCCAAGGCAATCGCTCTCTTCACAGACTCTCGGGACAGGGCTTGCAATGAGGGAAGGCAAACGGGATCTGCTCTGTTTTCAAAAGAGATTTTCAGGTCACCCACCGTGGCAAATACCCTCAGGGTCTCATAGATACCTTGATGATACGAAAACTGTGCAACTTCCATTGTTTTATCGCCAAACGCTGCCATTTTCTCGAAATCGTGATAATCATGGGGCTGGAGGGCCTTTGCTGATGAGGCCGCAAAAAAGATAAGAATAATAAAGATCGTCCGTATCACAGCTCCAATTCCTTAGAAGTATTCGAGAAGTTTTAAGATAGTTCTTGATACCACCTTTTCCAGTTTTCAGACTTCTTGGGGGTAAGGGGCGCTTTGAGTATTGACCGTTGTAATGAGGATTTTACAGTCTTTAACTTTGTTTTTTGAATGGCTGCGATATGGTGACAGGAAAAGGAGGTTAGCATGCTTAGAAGGACCATACTCTCACTTTTTCTCATTGCCCCTGCCCTCGGCCACGCAGCCGTGTACCATTGTAAGGTCAATGGCCAGACTATTTTTTCTGACCAGCCATGCGGTGATAATGCTAAAGAAATAGAGGTGAATGCTCCGCCAGTTAACGGTGGTGGGTCTATGCAAACTGAGGCTGGAGACAGATTTGTCAAATCTCGGGAGCTCGACAGAGAAATTCGACGGCTTGAGCGTGAGAAAGAAGATCTCAGGGATGCCATGGATCGCGCTTTAGCCCGATGGCAGGAGCAGAAACGTCGAGCAAACAATAACCTTGCGGGCGCCACTTGGGAACAGAGTCTGGCTCAAGAGGCCGAGGTCATGAGGGAGCGCTACCAGTCAGAAATCGATGACGTCGATCGACAGCTGGAAAGAGCCCGGGAAAAGCGTTCTAAGCTCTAAACGTACTGCGTGGTACTCGGCAGATCCGGCGCCTCTCCTATGGTCTGCCCCCCCTTCCACCCATGCCTTTTTCTCAGCGGCGACCAGCCCGTCCTTGAGCCTGACCGTCTGACGGTCACGCGGGAGACGAACACGGCGTTGTATTCCGGCTGCGGCTCCCGCCAGCGAGGGAAGCACGAGAACCAGGTGTTTACCTTCGGCGGCCGGCAGGTGGCCTCCATCTTCAATAACGCCTGGCGGAAAGGGCGGAAGAAGGCAGGGCTTACCCATGTCCGCGGGCACGATCTCCGGCACACCTTCGGTAGGAGGCTGAGGGCGGCAGGAGTAAATGAAGAAACCCGGGCAGAGCTCCTGGGGCATAAACGCGGATCGGTTACCACACACTACTCGGGGGCGGAGGTCGCTGAACTGGTGAAAGCGGTGGAGCTGATCGCGGAGAAGAGAGGACCGGATTCCGATGGCGTGGCCGTGGTGAAATTCCGGTTTGGGCACAAAATGCCCACAGAGGCAAAAAAAAGGGTCACGACGTGAGTCGCAACCCTTTGGAAATACTGGTAGCAAGGGGCGGAGTCGAACCGCCGACCCCAGCATTATGAGTGCTGTGCTCTAACCAACTGAGCTACCTTGCCATTTCGCTTTGGGCATCGCCCCAAACGAGGCGCGTATTTTCAGTATTTGGGCCCTTTCTGTCAAGGCTTGGAGCCCAGTTTTTCCTGAAAAATTACACGTTGAAGCGGAAGTGGATAACGTCGCCGTCTTTCACGATGTATTCCTTGCCTTCCAGGCGCCATTTGCCGGCATCCTTGGCGCCGGCTTCGCCGTTGTACTTCACGAAATCGTCGTAGCTCACCACTTCGGCCCGGATAAAACCGCGCTCGAAGTCGGTATGGATCACGCCGGCCGCCTGAGGCGCCGTGGCGCCGATTTTTACCGTCCAGGCGCGGACTTCCTTCACCCCGGCGGTAAAGTAGGTCTGCAGGCCCAGCAGGCCGTAACCGCCGCGAATTACCCGATCCAGGCCTGGCTCATCCATGCCCATTTCTTCCAGGAACATGGATTTTTCATCGTCTTCCAGTTCGGAGATTTCGGCTTCTATCTTGTTGCAGATAGGCACGACAACCGCGTTCTCGGATTCCGCAATCTTTTTCACCGTATCCAGGTGAGGGTTGTTCTCGAACCCGTCTTCGCTGACGTTGGCAATGTACATGGTGGCTTGACGGTGAGCAGGCAGAGCTCACGGATCAGCGCCATCTGGTCCTTGTCGAGGTTTATGCTGCGCACCGGTTTGCCTTCGTTCAGCACCGGCAGCAGCTTTTCAAACATTTCGAGCTGGGCCTTGGCTTCCTTGTCGCCGCTCTTGGCCACGCGCTGTACTCGCTTGATGGCCTTTTCCACGGTTTCCAGATCGGCGAGGGCCAGTTCGGTGTTGATGATTTCTATATCCGAAGCCGGATCAATCTTGTTGGCAACGTGAATGACGTTGTCGTCCTCGAAGCAGCGCACCACATGGGCAATGGCGTCGGTCTGGCGGATATTGGCCAGGAACTGGTTACCCAGGCCCTCGCCTTTCGAAGCACCTTCTACAAGGCCTGCGATATCCACGAACTCCATGGTGGTTGCCACCACCTTTTCCGGCTTAACGATCTCGGCGAGTTTGTTGAGGCGCGGGTCGGGCATGGCAACAACACCAGCGTTGGGCTCGATGGTGCAGAACGGGAAGTTTTCCGCGCCAATGCCGGATTTGGTCAGTGCGTTGAACAGGGTGGATTTGCCGACGTTGGGAAGGCCGACGATGCCGCAGTTAAATCCCATGGAATGCCTCTGCTGGTACTGGAAAATTTGGGCGGATTATACCGGTTTGAAACTGTGCAGGCGATTCATGGCGGCGGCGAGTTTGCCGCTGGCTGCATCCGGTAATACCCGCATGATTTCATCGATCACTGCGTTCAGTTCCTCGGTTTCCTGTTTGCCCAGGCGGCCGAGTACGTAGCCGGTGACCCTGCGGCTGTCGCCGGGGTGGCCGATGCCAATGCGCAGTCTCTGGAAATCGTTGGTGCCCAGGTGGGCGATGGTGTCACGAAGGCCGTTGTGTCCGCCGTGGCCGCCGCCTTTCTTGAGCTTGGCGGTACCCGGGGGCAGATCGAGTTCGTCGTGAGCAACCAGAATCTGTTGGGGCTGAATCTTGAAGAAGTCTGCCAGCGCCTTGATGGCCAGGCCGCTGCGATTCATAAAGGTGGTGGGATTCAGGAGGTGCAGGTCGAGGCCCTGCCACTGAATGCGGGCGTAGAGCCCGTGGTACTTCTTTTCGGGGCGGAGCGTCTGGCCCGCAGCGCGGGCCAGAGCTTCGACGAAGAGAGCGCCGGCGTTATGGCGGGTATTCTCGTAGTCAGCGCCGGGGTTTCCCAGACCAACCACCATGACAATATCCTGCGCCATTCGCCGCTGCCCTCCTCAGTGCAGGAGTGATTACTCCTTGTCTTCGCCTTCTTCACCTTCTTCGCCTTCTTCGGCGTCGTCGGCCTTGGCACCGCGCGGCTTGTGAATAGCCACAACCGGCAGGTCGTGATCTTCACCCTGGAGCAGGGCTGCAATCTTGACGTCTTTCGGCAGTTTCAGGTCGCTCAGGTGAACTACCTGGTCCATCTCGACAGTGGTCATGTCCACTTCGATGAACTCGGGCAGGTTCTGCGGCAGACAGATCACTTCTACTTCGTTGATCTGGTGGTTTGCCACACCGCCCTGGAGCTTGATAGCCGGTGCGCTGTCTTCGTTGATGAAGTGCAGCGGTACGTTGACGTGGATCTCGTGATCCTTGTCGACGCGCAGGAAGTCAGCGTGGGTCAGGATCGGCTTGTACGGGTGACGCTGCAGATCCTTCAGGATGACGCTTTCTTTCTTGCCGTTCAGCTCAACGGTCAGAACGTGAGAGAAGAACGCTTCGTTTTCCAGAGCTTTTTTCAGCTCGTTGTGCCAGATGGCAACCGGAGTAGCGTCTTTTCCGCCACCATAGATGATGGCCGGAATTTTACGCTCCTCACGACGCAGGCGGCGGCTCGCACCTCTCCCCTGATCGTCGCGAGGAAATGCTTCGATAACAAATTCCTGAGACATGGTAATAACCTCAATCGTCACCTGAACTGCCCGCGACCAGGCGTTGGATCAGGTGATGTTTCTGAAAAGCCGGATTTTTCCGGCTGACTAAAAGAGTCGGGAGCCTGTTTAGGCTCCCGACCCGGTAACTGCTTGTAATGCCTTGATATTACGACCGAAAGGTCACTCAGGCATTCTCGAACATGGCGCTGATGGACTCTTCGTTGCTTACGCGACGAATAGACTCCGCAAGCAGCCCGGCCATTCCGAGGACGCGGATTCTATCACAATTATGCGCTTTGTCACCCAGCGGGATGGTATCGCAGACCACAAGTTCGTCCAGCAGCGAGGCATTGATGTTTTCAATGGCCGGGCCGGAGAGAACAGGGTGGGTGATGTAGGCGACCACTCTTGGCCGCCCATGCTCTTTCAGGGCGTTGGCCGCTTTGCACAGGGTGCCGGCGGTATCGATGATGTCGTCCACCAGGATACAGGTCTTGTCTTTGACATCACCAATGATGTGCATGACCTGGGACACGTTCGCTTTCGGGCGACGCTTGTCGATGATGGCAAGGTCGGCGTCGTCCAGGCGCTTGGCCACGGCACGGGCGCGAACCACGCCGCCAACGTCCGGGGATACCACGACAAAGTTCTCGAAGCGCTGCTTGAAGATGTCTTCGAGCATGACCGGGGTGGCGTAGATGTTGTCCACCGGAATATCGAAGAAGCCCTGGATCTGATCGGCGTGCAGGTCGACGGTCAGAACCCGGTCAACGCCGATGCTGGAAATCATGTCGGCTACCACCTTGGCACTGATGGCAACACGGGTAGAGCGTACCCGGCGATCCTGGCGCGCGTATCCGTAATAGGGGAATAACGGCGGTGACCCGTGTAGCGGAAGCACGGCGAAGTGCGTCGGCCATCACGATCAGTTCCATCAGGTTATCGTTGGTGGGGTAGCAGGTCGGCTGAATGATGAAGACATCATGGCCGCGAACATTCTCATTGATCTCGACGGTGGTTTCTCCGTCGCTGAAGCGGCCTACAGTGGCCTGACCCATGGGAATGTGGAGTTTGCGGGCAATCGCCTGAGCCAGTTCAGGGTTGGCGTTACCAGCGAAAATCATCAGTTTGGACACGACGGCATCCTTCTCAGTATCGGCGTTTGATTCAGAAGAAGCGGGAGAAAGGTGGCTGGGGTGGCAGGATTCGAACCTGCGCATGACGGGATCAAAACCCGTTGCCTTACCACTTGGCGACACCCCAGTATCGTGCTTTTTTGGCATCATTTCAGCTCTGTTAGCTTTTTGTGTAGAGGTGAACTGTTCACCCCTTTAGCTACGAACCCCGTGACGCCGGAGGGTTTGCTTTCCCAGATGATCCGGGCTGCGGATTCTGTCGGGAAACGTCCAAATATGCAAGCCCCGGTTCCGGTTAATCTTGCAGGTCCGAATTGTGAAAGCCATTCCAGGCTCTGGTTAACCTCAGGATACAGTTTTCGAACTACATCCTCACAGTCGTTTCGGTACCTCGAGGCGTCTCCCTCAAAAGCGGGCGCTATTTTGATTCTCGGGGTGTTCCTTGTCAACCCTTGCTCGGAAAAAATCTTGCCAGTGTTTATGTTGCAGCCAGGCTTGAGAATAACGAACCAGTCTTCCGGCGGATTTGCGTTGGTCAGTGTTTCACCAACGCCTTCACCGAAGGCCGCGTGGCCGCGAACAAACACGGGCACGTCGGCGCCCAGGCTCAGGCCGATTTCGGCGACTTCATCGAGATCCAGGCCCAATTGCCAGAGATGATTCAGGCCCAGTAGTGTGGTCGCGGCGTTGGAGCTGCCTCCGCCAAGGCCGCCGCCCATCGGCAGGCGTTTGGTGATTCCTATGGTGACCCCGGGCAAATCGCCTCCAACCCGTTCCAGGAGAGCTCGGGCCGCGCGAATGATGAGGTTGTCCTCGTCGGCGACACCGGGAACAGGCTCCGCGAGCCTCACGCCGGGCTCTTCGGGCGTGAGGGTGAAGCTCAGATCGTCGCCGTAGTCCAGAAACTGGAACAGGGTCTGAAGTTCGTGATAGCCGTCGTCCCGGCGCCCGACAATGTGCAGAAACAGGTTCAGTTTGGCCGGCGACGGCAGGATAAGGTCAGGTGTCACTCCGGTTGCTCCTGCCAGTCGCTCACCACCAGCCGGACCCGCTTTTGCTCCTTGAGGGCGGTGATGCGGGCGGGGAGTGCAGGATAACTGGCGAGGAAGGTCTGCCAGCGGTCGTAGCGGATCTCCCAGCCGTTCTGGCGAATCATGGCGAGGGTGCCCTGATTATCAAACAGCAGCCGGTAATCGCTGGCCGGTGATGGCAGGCCCCGAATCCACCAGGTCAGGTTCTCCAGGGGCAGCTGCCAGCCTGTGGCGGCCTCTACCAGCGCTTCCGGCTCACCCGAGCGGTAGGTTTCGCCGTTCGGCAGGGTCAGCTCAATAAAGCCGGGCACGCCCTTAAGGGTTGTACTGCCCATGCCGAGAAAGGACGAGGAGAGGGCCAGGTCGTAGGCTTCGCCGTCCTGGATCCAGTGGTTGATGATGGCGGTTCCGCTGTCGGATGGCTGGCGGACGGCCAGTTTGCCCGTCAGCTTCCAGTGATCGAGTTCGCCGAGACTGGCGGCGCGGGTGGTCCAGTTTGCCGGGGGCTGGTCTGTCATGCCCTCCGGTAATGGATCGATCTGGATTGTGGTGCAGGCGCCGAGGGTGGCAAGCACCATCAGTGCCGCCAGAGTTCGGACCAGTTTCATTCCGGCCCACCGCCGTTGGTCAGCCGGTTTATGGTTTCCCTGAGCACTTCGTGGTCGCTGTCCTGCTCCAGGCCTTCCTGCCAGATAATCCGCGCCTGTTCTTCGGCGCCGTTCATCCAGAGTGCCTCACCATAGTGGGCGGCAACTTCCGGGTCGGGGAAGGCGGCCCAGGCCCGGGACAGGTAGTCGAGCGCGGGCTCGATCTGGCCTTCGAGGAACAGAGCCCAGCCCATGCTGTCGAGAATGGCCGGGTTATCCGGGTCCAGTCGCAGTGCCTTCTCAATGTGGCCCCGGGCTTCTCTCAGCCTGTCCGTCCGGGTGGTCAGGATGTAGCCGAGGGCATTGAGAGCAACGGCGTTCTCTGGCTCCTGCTCGAGAATCTGTTTCAGGTCGGCTTCGGCATCGCCAGGTTGGCCGATGCCGTCGTACAGCATGGCCCGGGCGTAGCGGATCTCGATATTGTCCGGGTATTCTTCCAGGGCTTCGGTGGCGGTGCTCAGGGCCTCCTGCTGCTGTTCCTTATCCAGCAGCAGGTTTACCTCCAGCAGCCAGAAGTTCTCTGCCTGCCGTGGGTTGGCCTCGCGCAGCCTGCGGATGCGGTCAATGGCGTCCTCGAGCTGGCCGTTTTCAGCCAGCAGGGAACTGGCGCGGGCCAGGGCCGGGAAGTAGTAATTGCCCTGTTCCACGCTCTGGTAATAGCCAATGGCCTGCTCGGTGTTGCCCGCCTGGTCCTCAATGCGGCCCAGATAGTAATTGGCTTCGCTGGTGTGATGGCCCTGTTCAGCCAGTTGGGTCAGCTCTTCCCGGGCCAGGTCGGTCTGGCCGTTTTCAAGGGCAACCAGGGCGTGGGACAGTCGCAGGCCCGGCGTATCCGGGTAGCGTTTGACCAGTCGGTTGAACTCGTCCTGAGCGGCCTGCAGTTCGCCTTCATTTATCAGCATTCGGCCGTAGAGCGTTCCCATTTGGCGGTTGGCCGGGAAGCGGCGGGTATTGGTCAGCAGGTAATCCAGGGCGCTGTCTTTCTGGCCGGTCTGGTAGAGCAGGTCACCCTTGAGGATGATGGCCGGCTGGAAATTCGAATTTTCCTCCAGCAGGGGTTCAAGCCTGTCGAGGGCTTGCTGCGGCTGTCCGGTGACCTTTAATAGCAGAGCGATGCTGTATTCCAGTTCCGGGGTGTCCGGATGGCGGTTGGACATTTCATTGTAGAGGGCAAGCAACTCCTGCTGTTGTTCCGGGGGCAGGTTGCCCGCCATGGCAGCCAGGCTGTCGAAATCGGCATCGCCGCCCTGATCCATGATCCGCTCCATGTGGTGGATGGCGGTCTGGAGGTCGTTGCCTTTGACGGCCTGAATAGCAGAGATCCGGTGGGCCTGGAGGTTATCCGGGTCGATTTCCAGCCACAGCTCGGCCAGTTGCTTCTGGGCGTTGTCTCCGTTCAGGGACTGGGCAATTCTCATGGCCCGCTCGATAACCACCTGGTCGCGGGACTGTTTGGCAGCCTTCAGGTAGTTCACCAGGGTGATATCGTAGCGGCCGCGCTGGGCCGCGATTTCGGCAGACAGGAGCAGGTAGAGGGTTTCTGGCTCGAAATCGGCGTATTCAACCGGTGGCTTTGGCTCCGTCTTTTTCTCGGTGGCGGCTTTTTCGCCAGGAGCAGGCGCTTCCTCAGTGCCGGTGAGGCTGGCACACCCTGCCAGTGTGAGGCCAAGCAGGCAGGTAACCAGAAACGGTACGGACTTGTGCATGCAACTTCCCATGGTCTGTCGAAAACGCATCAAAAATAACCACGCTCCAGCCCCTTTCTTGAGGTAGATCGGGTCCCGGCCTTGGCCGAATCCCTATAATGGCATAAGCGTCTGATCTTGCCCAACCTGTCAGCACTTGCCGAAGCTGTGGCGGTTTTGGGTGGCAGCTCAGGCCGCTGACCGTTAAAATGTCCATTAATTGCGCGTATCTGCACCGCTCATCGGCAAAAGGTTGTACAACCACGAAATGGCACTGGTAACGCTGGGAATCAATCATCGCACGGCCCCCGTTGAATTACGGGAGCGGGTGGCGTTTACGCCCGAGCGCATGGCCGAGGCGTTTGCCGAGCTGAGGGCGACCTCAGGCGCAACCGAGGCCGCGATTCTGTCCACCTGCAACCGTACCGAATTGTATCTGGCCGGCGATGACGACTGCGCGCCCATGGTGCTTCGCTGGCTGGCCGGCTTTCATGGTCTGGACGCGGCGGAGTTGGAAGACGCGCTGTTCGTGTATCGCGACGGCGATGCCGTGAGGCACATGATGCGTGTGGCCGCCGGCCTGGATTCCATGGTGTTGGGTGAGCCGCAGATTCTCGGGCAGTTGAAGGATGCCTATTCTCTGGCCCGGCAACACGGTGCCAGCGGTTCGTTTCTGTCCAGGCTGTTCGAGCATTCTTTCTCGGTCGCCAAACGTGTGCGGACCCAGACCGCGATCGGCGAAAACCCCGTCTCCGTGGCCTATGCTGCGGTCAGCATGGCGCACCATATCTTTGCCGACATGTCCCGCAACAAAGCCTTGTTGATTGGTGCCGGTAAAACCATTGAGCTGGTGGCCCGGCACCTTGCTGATGCCGGCGTCAAGGATTTCCTGGTAGCCAACCGTACCCTTGAGCGGGCCCAGACGCTGGCAGAATCTCGCGGCGGCAAGGGTATAGTACTGTCCGAGATCCCCGAGCATCTGGCCGACGTCGACATCATTATTTCCTCCACCGCGAGTCCATTGCCGATTCTGGGCAAGGGCGCCGTTGAACGAGCCCTGAAGAAACGCAAGCACCGGCCCTATTTCATGGTGGATATTGCCGTGCCCCGGGATATCGAGCCGGAAGTGGCCTCGCTGGACGACGTTTATCTCTACACCGTTGACGACCTGCGCCAGGTTATCGAAGAGAATATTCGTTCTCGCGAGGGCGCCGCCCGGGAAGCTGAGAACCTGGTGGCGTCCGGAGTTCAGGATTTCCTGAACCAGCTGCGGGCGCTGGATGCGGTGTCCACTCTCAAACAGTTCCGGCAGCGCGCCGAAGTGCTGCGCGATGCCGAGACCGAAAAAGCCCTGCGCGCCCTGCGCAACGGCACAGATCCTGAAACCGTGCTGCGCAGTATGGCACGCGGCCTCACCAACAAACTCCTGCACGAACCCTCTGTGCAGGTACGAAAGGCCACTACAGAAGGTCGCACCGAGGTGACAGAGTGGCTGCGTGAGTTGCACCAGCTGGATGCACTGGACGCGGACACGACGACTACCCCGGAAAAACTATGAAGCCATCGATCCAATCCCGCCTCGAGCAGCTTACCGACCGCTTCGAGGAAGTCAGCGCTTTGCTCAGTGATTCTTCCATTATTTCCCAGCAGGACAAGTTCCGGGACCTCTCCCGGGAGTTCGCCGAGATTGAGCCCATAGTTCAGTGCTTCCAGGCCTGGCAGCACTCGCTGGACGACATCGAGGCGGCCCGTGAGCTGGCGAAAGATGGCGACGCCGATATGCGGGAAATGGCCGAGGAAGAGCTGCAACTGGCCCAGCAGAAAAGCGAGGAGCTGGATGAAGAGCTCCAGCGCCTGATGCTGCCGAAAGATCCGAACGACGGCAAGAACGTGTTCCTGGAGATTCGTGCCGGAACCGGCGGTGACGAAGCCGCCATCTTTGCCGGCGATCTGTTCAGGATGTATCTGCGCTATGCCGAGCGCCGGCGCTGGCAGGTCGAAGTGCTGAGCGAAAGCGAGGGTGAGCATGGCGGCTACAAGGAACTGATTGCCCGGGTGGCCGGCGATGGGGTTTACGGCGCGCTGAAGTTTGAGTCCGGTGCCCACCGGGTGCAGCGTGTTCCGGAAACCGAGTCCCAGGGCCGGATTCATACTTCCGCCTGCACCGTGGCGGTGATGCCCGAGGCCGATGAGGCCGAAGCCATTGAGCTCAACAAGGCGGATCTGCGGGTGGACACCTTCCGGGCTTCCGGTGCCGGCGGTCAGCACGTCAACAAGACCGATTCCGCAATCCGGATAACACACCTGCCAACTGGCATTGTGGTGGAGTGCCAGGAAGAGCGTTCCCAGCACAAGAACCGGGCGAAAGCTCTGAGTTTGCTGGCCTCGCGGCTGCAGAATGCCGAGACCGAGCGGCAGCAGAAGTCCATGGCAGAGACACGCAAGAGCCTGGTTGGCAGCGGCGACCGTTCCGAGCGCATCCGCACCTACAATTTCCCCCAGGGGCGGGTTACGGACCACCGTATTAACCTCACCCTTTACAAGCTCGACGAAGTCATTGCCGGCGACCTGGGTGCCGTGGTCGGGCCTTTGCAGCAGGAGCACCAGGCCGAGCTGCTTGCCTCCCTCGCCGATGACCAGTAAATCCGCACTGACCTGTGAAGCCCTTTTGAAGAGGGCATCCGCCCGGATTGATAGCCATTCGCCAAGGCTGGATGCCGAACTACTGCTGAGCCATATTACGGGGCTTAGCCGGACCAGTTTCCGGGCCTGGCCGGAACGTGAGGTTACCGATGCTCACGCCGACGCCTTTGAGGCGCTTGTGCAGGATAGGGTGGCCGGCAGGCCCGTGGCGCACCTGCTGGGACAGCAGGAGTTTTGGTCTCTGCCGCTGAAGGTCAGTGCCTCCACCCTGATCCCGAGACCGGATACCGAATGCCTGGTGGAAGTTGCTCTGGATTTGCCGTTGCCCCGCCAGGCCTGCGGGCTGGATCTGGGCACGGGGACCGGCGCCATCGCCCTGGCGCTTGCCAGTGAGCACCCGGAATGGCAGATCACTGCATGCGATGCCGTGGCTGAGGCAGTGGCGCTTGCCCGTGACAATGCCGATGCGCTTGGTCTGACGGTGTCTGTGGTTCAGAGCTCCTGGTTTTCAGGGCTCACGCCCGGCAGGTTTGATCTGATTGTCTCCAACCCGCCCTATATTCCGGATAATGACCATCACCTGAAGGAAGGTGATGTTCGGTTCGAGCCTGCCTCGGCACTGGTATCCGGCCGAGATGGTCTGGACGACCTTCGGCTGATTGTCGATCAGGCGCCGGACTGGCTGGTTGAAGACGGATGGCTTCTGGTTGAGCATGGTTTTGATCAGGCGGGGGCCGTGGCAGAGTTGTTCCGCGCGCGTGGGTTTCAAGACGTTGAGACCCGCCAGGATTATGGCAACCGGGATCGCATGACGCTTGGACGATGGCTTTCTGGCGCCGCGCTAATTGCTCCGGCGCCTAACAGGGGAGATGCGGATGCTCAGTGACGACGAATTATTGCGCTACAGCCGGCAGATTCTGATGCCGCGGTTCGATATTTCCGGCCAGGAGAAGCTGCAGTCTGCTCGGGTTCTGGTGCTTGGGGCGGGCGGTCTGGGCTGCCCTGTCGCGCTCTATCTCGGCGCCGCAGGTGTCGGGACCCTGACGGTGGTGGATGACGACGATATCGAACTGGCTAACCTCCAGCGCCAGATTGGCTTTGAAACCGCGCAGCTGGGCGAATCGAAGGCGGAAAGCCTCGCCGACCGGATTCGGCGGATCAATCCTCTGGTGTCCGTCACTGCCCTGAATCAGCGCCTTGAGGGTGAAGCCCTGGTGCGCACGGTGGCAGAGGTAACCCTGGTGGTCGATTGCACCGATAACTTCAACACGCGGTTTGCCCTGAACCGTGCCTGTGTGGCTGCGAAGGTGCCACTGGTGTCCGGTGCTGCGATTCGTGGTGAAGGGCAGGTTTCGGTGTACGACAGCCGGCGGGAAGAGAGCCCCTGTTACCACTGCCTGTATCCGGAGCAGGGCAATGAGGATCTGACCTGTTCAGAGGCGGGGGTGATTGCGCCTCTGGTCGGGATGATCGGGGCGACTCAGGCGATGGAGGCCATCAAGGTGATTTCCGGGGTGGGGGCGCCGTTGATTGGGCGGTTGTTGATTCTGGATGCCTGGGAGATGCAGTGGCGGGAGATGAAGCTGGCTCGGGATCCTGATTGCCCGGTTTGTTCTGGCTGACTTTGGTGCAGGTGGGCTTGCGAGCTTTCGGGCTGCAGCGCCGGGGATAACCTTCCCAAAACACGCTCCTGGCGGCACGTCCATGTGACGCTTGGGCTCCGCCATCCATGGCTCCGCACAGTTTTGGGAAGGCCATCCCCGGCACTGCGTCAGAGTCCTGGATTAGCCCGCCTCATTGTGTACCTCAGTTTTTCAATTCCTGAAACTTTGTGATCGCCTCTTTCCTGCTTTCTTTCAGGTCAACGATCTGCCGCGGATATCCCTTCGGAATCACACCACCTTTCGCGCCCGGATCATGAATCCGTTTGCTGTCCAGTTTGGCCAGTTCGGGTAGCCATTCCCGGATGAAGTCGCCTTTGGGGTCGAAACGTTCGCTCTGGGTCACCGGGTTGAACACCCGGAAATAGGGAGCGGCGTCGGTGCCAGTGGAGGCGCTCCATTGCCAGCCGCCGTTGTTGGAGGCCAGGAAGCCGTCGATCAGTTTTGACATGAAGTAGGCTTCGCCCAGGCGCCAGTCGATGAACAGGTTTTTGGTGAGGTACATGGCGGTGATCATGCGCAGGCGGTTGTGCATCCAGCCGGTCTGGTTGAGTTGGCGCATGGCGGCGTCGACGATGGGGACGCCGGTGTTGCCGGTTTTCCAGGCTTCGAATTTGTCGCCCGGGGTGTTCCACTCCAGAGCTTCGGTTTCCGGTTTGAAGGCACGGTGCATGCTGACCCGGGGGTAGTGGTACAGGATGTTGATGTAGAAATCCCGCCAGGCGATTTCGTTGATCCAGGTTGCCAGGCCTTCCTGGTTGCCGCCTGAGCCCTGTGCCTGCCTGGCTGCGATCAGGCATTGTCGGCCGGAGAGGACGCCGTTGGCCAGGTAGGGGGAGATCAGGCTGGTTCCGTCGATGGCGGGGAAGTCCCTGTTTTCCTTGTAGGCACCGCCGCGTTTTTCCAGGAAGCGTTCAAGCTGGTCGTGGGCGGCCTGTTCTCCGGTGGGTACGAGAGGCTTGGGGGCGTCCCGAAAGGCTTCCGGGACGGTGTCGATCTGCTCCGGGTTAACCGCGTCGCCCCTCGCTTTGGGAATCGAAAACAATCCAGGATGGGTTTCTTCAATCCAGCTGCGCCAACGCCTCGAAAACGGCGTGAAGACGGAGTAGGGCTCGTTCTGCTGGGTCAGGATCTCGCCTACCGGGGCGACGGTCTGGTCGCGGTATTTGCGAACCGTAATTCCGAGCTCGTCAAAGCGGTGCTTGACGGCTTTTTCGCGTTTGCGCTCGTTGACGCCGTACTCCTCGTTGAAGTGCAGTGCTGTAACTTTGTGCTCTTCACAATGGCTCTGCAGTTTACCGATGCCGTCGTCGAATCTGTCGGCATATATAAAGGAGAGGGGAATGCCGAGCCGGGCCAGTTCTTGGGCCAGGGCGTTGGCATGGGCGATGACGAATTGCACCCGGGCCGGAGACCAGTCGTGTTCCTGCCATTGGTCCGGGGTGAGAATAAAACAGGCCCGCACTTCTTCGCTGCTCTCGCAGGCGGCGGTGAGGGCGGGGTTGTCGGCAACCCGTAGATCGTTTCGGAACCAGACCAGTTGTGTCATCCGTAATCCATTGTCGTCTGAGGGATTGATGTAAGGGTAATTACAGCCCGGTGTATCAATAAAATCACCAACTTGGATATTCGCCCGGACTGGCTGATTGGATTATAGTGAAGTTACTTTTACAACAATTCAGCCAGGCGATTTTCAGGGAGTTCTGTGGCAGGAATGGAGAATAATAACGAGGGTCGTCGTGACGGCGTGTGGGCACAGCCTTATTCTCTGGCTTCCGGGCAAACACAGTATCATCAACTGGGCCACATCCGTTTGTGGGTCACCCTGCTGGATCAGGAGTGGCAGATTCGGTCCGAAGCGCTTGAGCTGGATACCGACCCTGCAAGCTGGACAGAAACCATTGGCCATACCCTGCCATCCGCTTCGGTACCGCTGCAGCGATTCATTCGGGAAAACCAATCGTCCACGGTGACCTTCCTGCCGGCACTCGCCAAACTGCCTACTGTGATTCGCCCTTTCCAGCCCCTGACTATTCCGCCGGGAGGTCGCTGCACGATTTATGTGGGGACCCTGGTCTGGATGAAGGTCTGTACCGGGGACAAGCAAACCGTGTTGACGGAGATTCCCCTGGCGTCGCCCTCCCTGACCTGGGTGGGCCGGAACACCATGGCGGGAGAGCTTTGCTACGCCTCCCCCAGTTTTGCCAGGCTGGTGCTCGAGGCTGTGCCCAAGCGCCCCTGGCGAGCGGTAACGCCGGTGACCCTGATCAACCGCCGGGAAGAACCCTTGTTGCTGGAGCGGTTCAGCCTGCCAACACCTTTGCTCTCACTGCACCAGAACGACCGTGGCCAGTTGTGGACACCGGGTGTAACCGTTGAGGTGGAAACGGATATGAATTCGGCCAGCCTGCATGTAGAACAGTCATTGTTCGCTGCAGCGGGTGCTTGCCGGCACGTGGCGGATGCCCGGGAGAAGATGGCCCGGGGACGTTTGGTGCGCGCTTTTGACCGGATGTTTGGCTGAAACTGATCTGACGGAGTCGACGCTTTGCTGGAAACAATAGAAACCGGCGTGATGAAGGTATTTACCGATATCGCCTGGGGGCAGTGGATCAGTTCCGCTTTTCTTGTAGTGCTGGGGCTGTTTCTCGGTTCCCTGGCGGCCCGCAGTGTCGGCCGTTTCATGGCGCAGCGCACCTCCCGCCATCATACTGTCATGGTTCGGCGGCTGGTGTTTTATGTCATTGTTGTTCTTTTCTTTGTGGCAGCCCTCCGGGAGGCCGGTTTCTCTCTGGACGTGGTGCTCGGCGCTGCTGGTATCCTGACTGTGGCCATTGGCTTTGCCTCACAGACGTCTGCCTCCAACATGATCAGCGGCTTGTTCCTGCTGGTCGAGAAGCCCTTTGAGATCGGTGACTTTATTGAAGTGGATGCCACCCTGGGTGAGGTCATTGGTATCGATATGCTCAGCGTGAAACTACGCACCCCGGACAACCTGTATGTGCGTATTCCCAACGAGACCCTGATCAAGACCCGGGTGGTCAACCGTTCCCGGTTCCCGATCCGTCGGCTCGACCTGACGGTGGGGATTGCCTACGCTGAAGATGTAGAGCGGGTGGAAAGTCTGCTTCTGAATCTGGCAGAAAAGAATCCGGTCTGTCTCGAAGAACCCAAGCCCTTCACCTTGGTGACAGCGTTTGGTCCATCCTCGGTCGATCTGCAGTTCTCTTACTGGGTGCCGAAGGAAAAGGTGCTTGAAGGGAGAAGCGGCATGATGGTCGCGATCAAGAAAACCCTGGATCGGGAAGGCATTGAAATTCCGTTCCCCCACACCAGCGTTTATGCGGGTAGCCATTCAGAGCCGTTCCGTGTTCAGCTGTTGGGGCCGGAAAAAATCACTGAAAAGGATCTCCCGGATGTCGACAAAGACAGCTGACGTTATCAAAACCATCCCACCGACCCCCGCCGAGAGTAAGATGAGTCTTGGCTGGCGGGAATGGGTGGCGCTGCCGGACCTGGATATCAGCCGTATCAAGGCGAAAATCGATACCGGAGCCAGAACTTCCTGTCTCCACACGTTCCGCACTGAACCCTACACGGAAAACGGTGAACGGCGCGTGCGCTTCTGGGTTCATCCGGTACAGAACGATCTTCACCAGGTGGTGGAGTGTGACGCCAGGGTGCTGGATGAGCGGAACGTGTCTGATTCCGGCGGCCACAAGGAAATGCGCCTGGTCATCGAGACCACGCTGCTGATTGGCGGCCAGAAATGGCCCATTGAAATGACATTGACCAACCGAGATTCCATGCGGTTCCGGATGTTGCTTGGCCGTACCGCTATGTCAGGGCGCTCAGTGATCTATCCCGAAGCTTCCTATCTTGCCGGCAAGCCGGCCTTAAGGACTGAAAAATGAAAATAGCGGTACTGTCACGAAACCGGCACCTCTACTCGACCCGCCGTCTGGTGGAGGAGGGCATTAATCGTGGCCACGAAGTGAAGGTGATTGACTGCCTTCACTGTTCGATGAATATCACCTCGGCCAATCCACAGATCCACTACCACGAGGAGGTCCTTGAGGATTTCGATGTGGTGATTCCGCGGATCGGTGCATCGGTGACGTTTTACGGAACGGCGGTGTTGCGCCAGTTCGAGATGATGGGCGTGTTTCCGGTGAATGAATCCGTGGCCATCAGCCGCTCCCGGGATAAGCTCCGCTCGCTGCAATTGCTGGCCCGCAAGGGTGTGGGAATGCCGATTACCGGTTTCGCGAACAAGCCGGACAACGTTCCGGAGTTGCTTCAGATGGTGGGCGGGGCGCCGGTGGTGATCAAGCTGCTGCAGGGTACCCAGGGCATCGGCGTGGTGCTGGCAGAAACCCGCAAGGCCGCGGAGAGTGTGATTGAAGCCTTCATGGGCCTGAAAGCGGATATTCTCGTGCAGGAATTCATCAAGGAAGCCGGCGGTGCCGATATCCGTTGCTTTGTGATCGGCGACAAGGTGATCGCGGCCATGAAGCGTCAGGGTGCCGAAGGCGAATTCCGTTCGAACCTGCACCGGGGCGGCACTGCCTCCCTCATACGCATCACCCCCCAAGAGCGCAGCACGGCCATCAAGGCCGCCAAAGCCATGGGCCTTAACGTTGCCGGTGTTGACCTGCTCCGCTCCAGCAGGGGGCCTCTGGTAATGGAGGTGAATTCGTCGCCTGGCCTTGAGGGCATCGAGAACGCCACCGGCAAGAACGTTGCCGGCATGATCATTAACTGGACCGAAAAGAATCAGAAGCCCTGGAAGACCCGGACCAAGGGGAGAGGCTAAAGCATGGCTCGTGCCCCCTATGAAATTGCCGGGACCCAGGTAAAGGCCGGAACCCGGCAAACCGTGGAAGTTCCGGTCGCCAAGCTGTACACCCATACGCCGCTGCACATTCCCGTTGAGGTTGTGCACGGCCGGCGAAGTGGCCCGGTATTGATGGTGTGTGGTGCCATTCACGGTGACGAGATCAACGGTGTTGAGATCGTTCGTCGGGTGCTCACCAATTCGGCGTTGAGGCACCTTCGGGGCACTTTGGTTGCGGTGCCTATCGTGAACATTTTCGGGTTCGTGCAGCGCACCCGATACCTGCCTGACCGGCGGGATCTGAACCGCTGTTTTCCCGGCAGTGAAAGTGGCTCCCTGGGCGGGCGTATTGCCTACCTGCTGCGCACCCAGATTATGGAGCGGGTGACCCACATTATTGATTTGCACACGGGTGCAGTTCATCGATTCAATCTGCCGCAAATTCGTGCCGAGCTGAAAAATCCGGAAACCGTGCGCATGGCCGAGGCCTTTGGTGCCCCGATCATAATCAATTCGGGGCTCCGAGAGGGAAGCCTCCGGGCCTACGCTGATTCACAGGACATTCCGGTAATCACCTTCGAAGGCGGAGAAGCTCTGCGATTTGATGATGTGGTGATCGGGAGCGGTGTGAAAGGGGTTATTCGGGTGATGCGTGAACTCGAAATGATCCCGGCGAAGAAGGGGCCCAAGGCACCGAGAAAGCGGTCTGAAACCGCGGCCAATTCCCAATGGGTGCGGGCGGATATCGATGGGATCATGAGGCCTGTCGCCCGGCTGGGCCAGAAGGTTCGCAAAGGCCAGAGGCTGGCCATGGTGGCGGATCCCTTCGGCGAATCGGAAACCGCGGTGGTGTCACCCTGCTCAGGTATCGTGATCTGCGTGAATAACCTGCCACTGGTGAACGAGGGCGAGGCAATTTACCACGTCGCCCGATTTGACGAGCTCAGCGAGGCGGAAAAAGCGATGGATTATTTCCGCAGCAGCTACGAGGGCGATGTCGGCGACGATGTGGTTCCCGTGCACCCCTGGGATGACCGGCAGAAATAACCGAGAGGGCTGTCATGATCTGGGATCAGTCGTTTATCGAGTTGGCGCCGCTGCCGCGGGGGTTTCATCTGGTCACCAATGAAATCCTTGCCCAGGCGCCGGACCTGACCAACTGCGAAGTCGGCTTGCTGCACCTGTTCATCCAGCATACCTCCGCTTCGCTGGCGGTGAACGAGAACGCCGATCCGGATGTGCGGGGCGACCTGGAACGCCATTTCAACGTCATGGTGCCGGAGAATGCGCCGCACTATGAGCACGTTATGGAAGGGCCCGACGACATGCCGGCTCATATCAAAAGCATCCTGGTCGGCCCCTCGCTGACCCTCCCGGTCAGCCATGGTCGCCTGGCACTTGGAACCTGGCAGGGACTTTATCTCTGTGAGCATCGGGATCGAGCCGGTAGTCGTCGTATTGTGGCGACTCTTCAGGGTCGCTGGTAGCCAGAACCCGAAACGCCCTACGTGTCGGGATTCACCCATCTGCTCTTTCCGATGGGTGGATATCCACCCATTTTCCAGCGCCTGACCTTGCTCTGATTCTAGTAAGGCCCTGTTTTTCCGAATTAATCGAGATCTGGTCTGCTCCTTGCTGATTGGGTTACCCACCGGAGCTGTTAGAGCTTCGTTGAGCACCCAACAAACAAAATGAATCGGGAGCATTCCTTATGAAAACCCAAGCCGTAATGGCGGTGGCCTTTGCCTCCACCTTCGCAGTCGCAACCCCCGCAACAGCCCAGGATCGTTCGGACTGGCCGAGCAACTTCACCGTTGGTACCGCCAGTCAGGGTGGAACCTATTTTGCCTACGGTTCCGGTTGGGCGAACTTTGTGGCTGAAAACCTGGGCGTTTCCGGTGGTGCCGAGATCACCGGCGGACCGGTTCAGAATATGGCGCTGGTGCACACCGGCGACCTGAAGTTTGGCCTGACCACCATGGGCCCGGCTCGGGAATCCATGGACGGTAACAGCCCGCTTGCGCCGGGCATGAAGATGGACAACGTCTGCGCCATGTTCCCGATGTACGAAACACCGTTCTCGGTGACCGCGCTATCCAGCTCTGGCATTACTTCCATCGCCGATATCCCTGATGGCGCCACGATCGGTTTTGGTCCGGCGGGCTCCACCTCGGACACCTACTTTCCGCGCATGATGGAGACCCTGGGTGTGAACTTCGAACGCCGCAACGGCAGCTGGTCTGATCTGGGCGGTCAGCTTCAGGATGGACTGATTGATGTGGTTGCCTTCGCCGCCGGTATTCCCATTCCTGCGGTCAGCCAGCTGGAAGTGCAAACCGACGTGAACATCATCGGTATGAACGATGCCGAGGCCGAGACCATTATCAGCAACTTCCCGGTGTCCGAGTTCATCATTCCGGCGTCCACCTACCAGTCCCTGGATGCGCCTTCCCGCGTGGTATCCATGTGGAACTTCGCGATGGTCAACTGTGATGTATCTGAAAGCTTCGTGTATGAAATCACCAAGCTGACCATGGAGAACAACGACAAGATGGTCTCCATTCACAAGGCGGCCCGTAACTCGGTACCCGAGAACTACACAAAGAACAACGTCCTGCCCTGGCACCCGGGCGCTGCGCGTTGGTTCAACGAGAATGGTTACCCGATCGAAGACAGCCAGATCAAGTAACAGTGCTCGAGCAGGAGGCTGCCCTGCAGCCTCCTGCAATGTATGGCCAGCCGAGTTCTGGCTCCGATTTGCCTGCAAGCAGGGTGTGTCATGACTACCGAACAAGATTCCAAAGACCTTCCGGACATTGAAGTGGGCGAAGACCATGTACTCGCGCACAACGTGGACGAGGAACCGGTCGAAGCCAACCGCCGGCTTTTCGAAGGCGGCCTGCTGAAATTCGTCGCGCTGCTGGCGATAGCCTATTCAGCCTTTCACCTGTATTCCCTGAACATAGCGCCCCTGGAAACCTGGTCGTTCCGGATTGTGCACATTGCCGGTGCCCTGGTGCTGGGTTTCGTTCTGTTTGCCGGCGCCCGGTTTGTGTCATCGGAAGAGGGCGGCGCACGCCACCGGTGGACAACCTGGATCAGTGCCGGTGCCATGCTGCCGGCTCTCTATGTGTTGTATCAGACATTTTCGTTCTGGCAGATGGTTCAGAACGGCGCCATGCGGATTCCGGTCGAACTGGAGGTGTGGCACTTTGGCTGGCCGCTGCTGGCGGCGACCGGTGTTGGCATTGTCATGAGCTGGTTTCATCAGCGCGAGCGATCGGTATTCAGTGTGCCCGACCTGGTGTTGATAGTCTGCTCGCTGGCCGTGGCCGCCTATTTCCTGGTGGTTTATAACACGTCCATGCGGATGTCGACCGGCACCTCCTTTGCGCCGGTGGGTATCTCGTTTGCAGCCATTGCCGGCACGGCCCTGATCATGGAACTTACCCGGCGCGTGGCGGGGATGGCACTGGTGATCATCGGTCTGGTGTTTCTGGCCTATGTTTTCGCAGGACCCTACCTGCCAGGTTTCCTCGGTTACCCGGGGCTTTCGGTTCAGCGTTTCTTCAGTCAGGTGTATACCGATGCCGGAATCCTTGGGCCGACCACGGCGGTGTCTTCGACATACATCATTCTGTTCATCATTTTTGCCGCCTTCCTGCAGTCCTCGAAGGTGGGTGACTACTTCGTGAACTTTGCCTTTGCGGCGGCCGGCCGTTCCCGGGGTGGCCCGGCCAAGGTATCGATCTTTGCATCGGGCCTGATGGGTATGATCAACGGCACCAGTGCCGGCAACGTGGTATCCACCGGCTCCCTGACGATTCCATTGATGAAGAAGGTGGGCTACAGCAAGCAATCCGCAGGCGCTGTCGAGGCGGCCGCGTCCACCGGTGGTCAGATCATGCCGCCGATCATGGGCGCCGGGGCCTTTATCATGGCGGAGATTACCGGCATTCCCTACACCGAGATAGCCATCGCGGCGATCATTCCGGCGATCCTGTATTTTGCCTCGGTCTACTTCATGGTGGATTTTGAAGCCGCCAAGACCGGCATGCGCGGCATGCGTGAAGACGAGCTGCCAAAGCTTAGAACCATGATGAAGCAGTGCTATCTGTTCGTGCCGATCATAATCCTGATTGTCGCCTTGTTCATGGGCTATTCGGTGATCCGGGCCGGCACCCTCGCGACCGTTTCTGCCGCGGTCGTGAGCTGGCTGTCGCCCAACAAGATGGGTCTGCGGCATATCCTTCAGGCACTGGAAATTGCTTCCTATATGGCGATCCAGATTATCGTGGTGTGCGCAGCGGCCGGGGTAATCGTGGGCGTGATTTCGCTGACGGGAGTGGGCGCGCGCTTCTCAGTGCTGTTGCTGGATGTTGCGGCCACGAGCCAGTTGCTGGCGCTGATCTTCGCCATGTTCATTTCCATTCTTCTGGGTATGGGGATGCCGACCACGGCGGCCTATGCGGTAGCTGCCTCGGTGGTCGCGCCAGGCCTTGTCCAGTTGGGTATTGAACCGCTGACGGCGCACTTCTTCGTGTTCTACTTTGCCGTAGTCTCCGCGATCACACCACCGGTTGCGCTGGCCTCCTATGCCGCTGCAGGCATATCGGGCGCCAACGCCATGGAAACCTCCGTGGCCTCGTTCCGGATTGGCATCGCAGCCTTCATCGTGCCTTTCATGTTCTTCTACAACGGCGCGTTGTTGATGGAAGCCGGCTGGTTCGAGATCGCGAGGGCACTGGTAACCGCAACCTTTGGCGTTTACATGCTTTCTGGCGGCGTACTCGGTTGGTTTGCGAGCATTTCCGCGTCCTGGATAACGCGACTCCTGCTGATTGCGGCCGCGTTGCTGATGATCGAGGGTGGGCTCTGGACAGATCTCACCGGTATTGCCCTGGCGGTCCTGGCGTTCGTCATCCAGAAGCAGCGTAAAACTCGCCTTGCCACAGCTGGCGCCCTGTAAAGGGGGTCTTGCTGGCGGCGTCAGAACAACCGTGCCATGGAAGCATCGCACGGTTGTTCTGCACCCGGCCTGGCTATACTCTAGCGGCTTTCCGCGGTTTTTCGGGAACCGGACCCTATGCCTTACCGTATTGGCGTTTTTCTCCTTTTCGTGGCGACCCTGGTGGTCGCCTGGCTGCTCGGTGGCTGGGTTGGATACCGGCAGGTGGAGCAGGAGAGCCTGGAGGAGTCCTTCCGGTATCGCCAGTTGGTGGCCAACGAACTGAACCGATATCTCCCGGTGCCCGAGCTGATGGCCGAGCATCCGTTACTGCAACGGGCGCTGGAGGCGCCTGACAATCCCTCTGCTATTCTCTCGGCCAATGAACAGATGCAGCGCATGGCCACTATCGTAGGCAGTTCGGATGTCTACCTGATGGATACTCGCGGCCTGACGATCGCAGCCAACAACTACCTGCAGCCAGACAGTTTTGTCGGGCGGAATTTCAATTTCCGGCCGTATTTCTATGAGGCGATGGAGTCGGGCGATTCGGCGATCTATTTCGCCCTCGGCCTGATGTCTGGCGTTCGGGGTCTGTATTTCTCGCATCCGGTTCGGGACGAGGGCGGCCAGATTATCGGGGTGGTCGCCGTGAAGGTTCTGGTTCACGAACTGGAATCCCAATGGGATCGCCCTACTGGCTTGCGAGAGGCGGAGATGGTCGTGCTTGATCATAATGGCATCAGTTTTCTCGCGAGCAGGCAGGACTGGCTTTACCGCAATTTCTCGGGGATGGCCGATGCCGTGCCCGACGAGTATTCCCGCCGGCGTTATCCAGGCCGTGATTTGACGCCAATGGCACTGAAAACGTTGGGAACCCCATGGGGGCTTCTCGAGCAGTCAGCAACGGTCCGTATCCAGGACAGTGGCAAACCCCGGGAATATCTGAGCGTAAGCACGCCTCTGCCAAGGATGGACTGGACGCTTCAAGTCATGGTGAGCACTCGCTCGGTCGTCTGGACCCGGTTGGGTTTTGCGGTCGGTGGGGCAGCGCTGTTCTTTGGTGGCCTGTTGACCTGGCTGTACCTGCGCGAGCGCTACCGGCGCGAGGCTGAACTGGCTCTTCGGGGCGAGCAGCTGGAGCGAAGCGTGGCCGAGCGAACCGCAGACCTGGAGAACTCCAATCGCAAACTGGTGGAGGAGATCCGGGAGCGAGAACGCACCCAAACCGAGCTGCGGGAAACACAGCAGGAGCTGATCCAGGCTGCAAAACTGGCGGTGCTGGGTCAGATGTCCGCGGGCCTCAACCATGAAATGAACCAGCCTCTGACGGCCATTCAGACCTATGCCCGAAACAGCCGCCGCTTCCTTGAGAAAGGTGCCGGGGAGATGGTGGATGCTAACCTGTCAGAAATCATCCTGCTGTGTGACAAGATGGCGGAGCTGACCCGGCAGTTCAAGGTTTTTGCGCGCAAATCCGAAGGCCCGCCAGCGGTGGTGGATCTCCGGCAACCGATTGACGCATCCCTGAAAATTATCGTTGCCCAGCAATCGAGCTCGGAAATCGATATCCAGTGGCACCGTCCGGACTCGCCGGTGATGTGCCACGGTGACCTGATCCGGATAGAGCAGGTTATGGTTAACCTGATGGCGAACGCGGTTCAGGCGGTAGAGGGTGGTGCTCGGCCGGAAATCCGGATTGATATAGAAGAAACCGAGCAGCACTGGAAATGCCTGGTGCGCGATAACGGGCCCGGATTGCAGGGCGACACCGAACAGATTTTCGAGCCCTTTTTTACCACCAAATCGGTCAAGCAGGGACTGGGTCTTGGGCTTTCCATATCGCGCCAGATTGTGGATGCGCTGGGTGGCAGCCTGACCGGTCGTAACCGCCGGGATGGGCCGGGCGCAGAATTCGTCGTAACCCTCAAGAAGCGGGAGGCCATGGAATGACAGAACCCTCGGTAATCTTTGTGGACGACGATCCACACATCCGCCAGGCTATTGCCCAGACACTGACCCTGGAGGAGTTGCCGGTCAGCTGCTTCGAAGATGCGCCATCGGCGCTGGGACATATCAACGCCGACTACGACGGCGTGGTTCTCTGCGACTACAACATGCCGGAGATGACCGGCCTGGAGTTGCTGGACCGGCTTCGAGCTATCGATAACACCATTCCCGTGATCATTCTTACCGGGCAGGGCGACATAAGCACGGCAGTAACAGCCATGCAGCAGGGCGCTTACGACTTTATCGAGAAGCCGTTTGATCATGATGAACTGATTGAACTGCTCCGTCATGCCCTGGAAAAACGGCATCTGGCCCTCGAGAACCGTCGACTGAAAGCACAGCTGCGACACCTGGCCAGACCCGGTCCACGAATGTTGGGGGATTCGCCGTTGATGCAAAAGGTCATGGCGACCGTTGATCCCATCCTCGATATTTCGGCCAATATTCTTCTGCACGGGGAAACTGGGTCCGGGAAGGATGCGCTGGCCCGATACATTCATGAGAACAGTGGACGCAGTGCCCACAACTTTGTAGCAATCAACTGCGGCGCGGTGCCCGAGAACCTGATTGAAAGCGAGTTGTTTGGCCATGAGGCCGGGGCGTTCACCGGGGCTGAAAAGCGCCGTATCGGCAAGATCGAGCACGCCCACAAGGGCACCCTGTTCCTGGATGAGGTTGAGAGTATGCCCGTGCCCTTGCAGGTGAAACTCCTGCGGGTGCTGGAAGAACAACGGGTCGAGCGTCTGGGCAGCAATCAGGTTCAGGAGGTGGATGTCCGGATCATTGCCGCCACCAAGGCGGATTTGAAAAAACTCAGTGACGACGGCGAATTCCGGCCTGATCTCTATTACCGGCTGAATGTGGTGAAGCTGGATATTCCGCCACTGCGCGAACGCAAGGACGACATCCCCGTCCTGTTTCACCATTTTGTGCTGATTGCGGCAGCCCGTTACGACCGGGAAAGCATCCCGCTGGATGCCAGCCAGGCCGCGCGTCTGATGCAGCATAGCTGGCCGGGGAATGTGCGGGAGTTAAGGAACCTGGCCGAGCGCTACGTTCTGCTGGGGCCAGCGGCGTTGGACGAGAACGATTCCTCCGTCACCGACAATGTGTCCGGGCGCCAGACTCTGTCCGAGATGATGGACGACTTTGAACGTTCAGCCGTCGTCAGTGCGCTCAATGCCTGCCATGGCAGCATTAAGGACACCATGGTCCAGCTAGGCATTGCCCGCAAGACGCTGTACGACAAAATGAAGAAGTACGGGCTGGACAAGTCGCAGTTCCGGGATTGACCCTAAAGGCAGGGGGTCAGACGCGATACCGCCGTTCCGGTCGGCCGACGCTGCCGTAGGTAACTTCCGCGGTTAACTCCCCCCGGCCAACGAGGAATTCCAGGTAGCGTCGCGCCGTCGTTCGTGACGCGCCCATGGCCTGGCCGACTTCCTCGGCACTCCACTGGCCGGATGAAACCACCTCGCGAATTTTATCCAATGTGATGCTATCGATGCCCTTGGGCAGCCTGTCTGTAGGCGCGGGCTGACTGGCTTCGCTTGACCCTCTGGGCAGCAGGGCATCGACTTCTTTCTGGGCGATTTGCACCAGGCCAGACAGTTGCCGCAAGTGGTCGCGGTAACGGTTGACGGCTTCCTCAAGGCGTTCGAAAACCAGGGGCTTGAGAATGTAGTCGAAGACGCCGCCGCGCAGGGCACTCTTGAGCGGTTCCACTTCCTTGGCGGCGGTGATAAGGATAACGTCACTGCTGCTATCCCGCGCCCGGAGTTCCCGCAGCAGATCCAGACCATTGCCGTCGGGAAAATAGATATCCAGCAGGATCAGGTGTGGGGCCATAACGTCGATAAGGTCGCGGGCATCCCCCCAGACTGTGGGCAATGCCGCAAAGCTCCACATTCTCGAGTCGCTCAACAAACCGGCGCTGGATTTCGGCGATCTGCCGGTCGTCCTCAACAATCAGGATCCGAAGGGTATTCAATGACTGTCACTCCCCTGACTGGTTTTCGGAAGGTAAAGGGTAAATCGCGAGCCCACACCCGGTAGGTTCTCCACCGTGATGGAGCCGCCCCAGCGATTCAGAAACTGACGCACCAGGTGCAGGCCATAACCGTGTTCTTCAGCGCCCGCCTTGGTGGTTACGCCTTTTTCGAAGATCTTCTGTTGAGATTGTTCCGGGATACCGGGCCCCTGGTCTTCAACCTCAAAGATCAGTTCATGCCCCAAGTCTGTCATGGATAGCTGAACCCGTCCTCCTTCGCCCGTTTGATGAAGGGTGGCCTCGAGGGCGTTGTCGATGAGGTTGCCGAGGACACTCACCAGTTGATCCCGTGGCATGTCGGCGGGTATATCCACCATGCGGCTTTCGGCATCGATCTGTAAGCCCAGCCCCATCTCCCGGGCGCGATTGTACTTGCCCATAAGGCAACCGGCGATAACCGGATCGGGGACGGCTTCCAGAAGCAGGTGAATCAGTGCCTGATGGTCGCTGACTTCGCTGCCGATCAGATTCAACGCGTCGTCATAGGCTTCAATCTGGATCAGGCCCGCGATGGTGTGGAGCTTATTCGAGTATTCGTGAGTCTGGCTTCGCAAGGTATCTGCGTATTGTTGTATGCGAGTCAGTTGCCGGCTGACCTGATCCACCTCGTCCTTCAGCCTGAAACTGGCCACAACACCGGTAATCTCAGCGCCCTGGCGAACAGGTAAGCGGTTGACGATCATCTGTCGGTTTCTCAGCCAGACCTCGCGGTCGAAGTCCGGCGTGCCGGATTCTAGTACCGACAGCAGGTCACTTTCGGGCAGAACATCGAGAATGGGACGGCCTGACAGCGGCGTGTCGGGGTCGATACCCAGGGTTTCCAGGGCGGTGCGGTTGAAGGTCGTGATCACACCGTCGCGGTTGATGGCGATGATGCCCTCCCGAACGGACTGCAAGGTGGCGTCCCGCTCCTGGAACAGGCGTGCGATTTCTTCCGGTTCCAGGCCGAAAATGGCGCGCTTGAAGCGCCCGGCGATCACCATCGCGATAAGTATGCTGACCAGCAGGGTAAGGCCAACCACGGTATACAGTACGAAGCTGTAGCGTTTGATGGTGGCATCCACCTGGTCAACTCCGTATCCCACGGAGACAATGCCGATGATCTCGCCAGTTTCTGGCTCGATCACCGGGGCCTTGCCACGCATGGATTCGCCGAGGCTGCCCGTGGCCCTTGCCACATAGGCCTTGCCATCAACCAGGGCACGCCGGCCCAGGTCACCGTCATCGTCGGCCATGGAGTGGCCAATGCGATCAGGGGAGGGGTGTGCCAGGCGTATGCCCTGGTGGTCACCAATGACGATGAACAAAGCTTCGTTGGTGCGGGTCAGTCGATTTGCCAGCCGGTTCAGCCCTTCAATATCACGCTCGCGTACTCCCTCGATCACCGAGGGGGCTGCCGCGACGGTCTTCGACACCATGAGAGCCCGTTGTCCGATTTCATCAAACAGGGAGTTGCTGAGGTAATAGCCGGCGAACACGCCTATGAGGATCGTCTGCGCTGCGCTGACGAATCCGAGCGTGAGGATCATTCGGGTTTTCAGTTTGGTTTTTCGGAACACAATATCACTAAAGCGCGGTTTGTTATCATTATAGAATACGACAAGGCTAAAACACTCATCGTGCGATTACCCGTAAATTTAATGACCATAACGTCCTGTTACGATGATTTGCTCGAATTGGCGGGTTCAAGCGGAGTAGTGGTAAACATGCTGGTTCACAAGAGAGCCGCCTGTTCGGCCAGTCAATAGCTTCACTGAAAATCGGCGCAGATCCCCCCGGATTTGTGGCTGCATACATCGACTATGCGCCTCAAAGTCCGGGGAGTTACGCTCAACTTCTAAATTGCCGGAAACAACCGCTGGAGTCCGACAGGCTGCTGTGAACCTCATGCAACTAGGGATGCCCGTTTTGTCGCAGGCCGATGGTAGCTACTGATCGCTTCCTTAGAACAAGTATTGGATACGTCCTGTAAAACCCAGACCGTTGTCTTCATTGCCTACCAAGGACGCGGCACCTGGGCCACTCACCTCCGAATAAATGGCATTTGCCATAAATTTCACCTTTGACGAGTAATAGTAGTTGGTGCCCAGGGTATAGCTTGTTGTTTCTGTCCCCTGCGTATCAGAAGTCGCATCCATATTACTTAAACGAGCAACCAGTTCCCATGCATCTCTAACGCCCTTGGGTTGTTTGAACACTGCAGAGCCTTTAGAGTATTGCTTTCGAAGTCCTGCCGGGAAATAACTGGCGGTAACGGTGTAGCCATCGTAAACTTCACCATCCAGCGGTGAGGCCGGGTCTACGGCGTTTAATTCACGGGCTGCATACTCTGCCTCTACGGTCAGCCCTTTTAGCTGATATGCAGCCTCTAAGCCGGCCTGTTGCAGGCTGTTCAGTGCTACCGGGCTCCCTCCCGCGACATAGTCCACCAAACGGGTATTGGTGTTGCGTACTTCTCCACGTGCGAAGCGTGCTCCTAAATCCCGGCCTCCCATATCACGATTTGAATACCAGCCACCGAGGTGCAGAACGCCGTCTTGCAAATCTTTTTGCCAAGTGAGGCGGCCTGTTAATGCGAGCGCCAAAACGCCATTGTCAACGCCATTGGCATCAACATTCTGGCCAACGGCACCGAAAGCTTCGTTTCTGTAAACTCCAACTGCATAACGAATGCCTGAGTCTTCGAAGTATTGGTTGGCTGATGCGCCCCATGAGAAATATGGCGCCATGGTATTTGCCAACGAGCTACGTGATATAGTGGCAATATGTTTGCTGCTGGTTCGTCCGTTTAGTGAAATTTCTTCCCAAAGCTTACCAGCCTGTACTTTCAGACCATTGCCAAAACCTTTGTAGCGTACTCGCGCCAGAACAATCTCGCCGCCACCATCCGCGAAGTCGAGTAATAATTTGTGGTCCCAGTCACCATGCACACTCTCTACATAAGTACGAATGCGGCGAGGGAAAAAATCACTGCCTGGATCGCCAGCCTTGCCGGCATTGTAAGCGCCTTGAAAGTAGTTGAAATCTGCCTGGATTCGCCCGCCAAACTCGAGATCAAAAATTTTTGATTTTTTCAGGTCGTCGAGTTCTTGTTTAAGGTCATACATTTGTTTTTCTAGTTTTTGCTCATCAGGAGCTGCAAGTACAGTAGTGCTGGTTAATGCTGCGAAAAGAGTGAATGCAGCTCCGGTTATGGTTTTTTTCATAGTCGTAAAGCCTCTTTTGTAATTATTCGGAGTATCAGTTGCTGTCGCGACAACGCTGTCAGACTAACCCATGACGTCATATTCAATTAATCTTTAAAAGATAAGGTTCTTTTTTTCTATTTAGGGCTTTTTGGTCATAAAAACCACGATCAGGGAAGTATTCCCAGGCAGAAAGCGTTTTATGTGAACATTATGATCAGAACGTGTTTTAAGATGTAAAAAAGCTTTACGCCCACAAACTTCGGGAAAGCTATTTATTTACTTACACTGCCAATCGAGTCCTCCGTTATCGCTATTAGTGGCAACGTAAAATGCCATCTCGGAACGCGATCGTCGTCGAGGGACACAACAACAAATCAGAGGTTATAAGATGCTTGCTAAACGATGTTTTTTATTGGTGGCTATAGCCACACTCAGTTTTTCGGCCCTCGCATGGCAACCCTCCGGAAAAGTGGAATGCATCGCCCCGTCAGACCCGGGTGGCGGCTGGGACTTTACCTGTCGCAGCGCTGGTAATGTAATGAGGGACCTTGGCCTGGTTGAAGGCACCGTACAGACCATCAATATGGCCGGTGCTGGCGGTGGTGTTGCCTATGCTCACACGGTCAGCAAACGAGCGGAAGATGACAAGCTGATCGTCGCCGCATCAACGGCAACCACTACCCGTCTCGCCCAGAAACAGTTCCCCGGGCTGGATGCCGATATGGTGACCTGGATTGGCGCGCTGGGCGCGGTTACGGCGTCATTGCCGTAGGCAAGGACTCACAGTATGAGAACCTGAATCAACTGCTCGATGCCATCAAGCAGAACCCGAAATCCGTCAAGTTCGCGGGCGGCAGTGCCCGGGGTGGCTGGGATCATCTGAAGGTGCTGATCACCGCGAAGGCCGCCGGCGCCGATCGACTGCCCGCCATTCCGTACCTTTCCTACAATAACGGTGGTGAGGCCATGACCCAGGTGGTCGGTGGCCAGGTCGACGCCTTCACCGGTGATATCTCCGAAGTCACCGGTTTCCTGTCGTCGGGCGACCTTCGTGTTCTGGCCGTGCTGGCCGACGAGCGCCTGCCGGGTGAATTTTCCGATATTCCGACCGCAAAAGAGCAGGGCGTTGACGCCGTTGGCCCGAACTGGCGCGGTTTTTACATGCCCAAGGGTGCTTCCAGTGAGTCCAAGGCGTTTTGGGTCGAGGCCGTCGATACCCTGTATGCCAGTGAGCAGTGGAAAAAGGTGATGAAGGCCAATGGTCTCATCCCGTTCCATCCGCCTGCAGATGAGTTCGACAGCTTTGTCGAGCAACAGGTAAAGGACATCGAGAACCTGTCCCGCGAAATAGGACTGCTGAAATGACAGGCCTGGGTGATCGGCTTCTTGGCCTGGGCCTGATGGTTCTGGCAGTGGCTTACGGCTGGGTTGCACAGCAGTGGCCCGAGCCGTTTGGCGGCGCCGAAACCGTTGGGCCGGAAACCTTTCCAACCATCCTTGCGGTGGTTCTGGTTGCCGGCAGCATCTACCTGATGGTCAAGCCGGACCCCGACGCCCAGTGGCCGCTGGGCCGGTCCGCAGTTGAGCTGGTGGTGTCGCTGGTTGTGCTGGTGGTCTACGCGATGCTGCTTGAGCCCCTGGGGTTTGTCATCTCGACAACCCTGGCGGTTGGCACCCTTAGCTGGCGCATGGGCGCGCCCGCCAGGAATGCCTTTTTAACGGGCCTGATCAGCGCCGTGGTGGTGTTCGTCCTGTTCAACTATGGCCTGGCGTTGAGCTTGCCTGCTGGCATCCTGGAGGTGAACTGATGGAAACGCTCGGTTTTCTGATGGAGGGGTTTGCGGTTGCCCTGACACCGTACAACCTGATGTTTGCGCTCTTCGGTGCTTTCGTGGGCACCCTGATTGGTTGTTTGCCCGGCCTGGGGCCGGCAAACGGTGTGGCGATCCTCATCCCGTTGGCGTTTACCCTTGGCTTGCCGCCGGAAACTGCCATGATCCTGCTGACATCGGTTTACGCCGGCGCGATGTATGGCGGCCGTATTTCCTCCATCCTGCTCAACATTCCCGGTGACGAACCGGCGATGATGACCTGCCTCGATGGCTACCCCATGGCCCAAAAGGGGCGGGCGGCCGATGCGCTGGCGATCTCTGCTATTGCGTCCTTTGCCGGGTGGGCTGATCGGCACCATCGGGTTGATCATGCTTGCCCCGGTGCTGGCGAGGTTTGCCTTGAGTTTCGGCCCGGCGGAGTATTTCGCGCTGTTCCTGCTGGCCTTCGCCACCCTGGGTGGTATTACCGGCAAGAACCCGATGAAGACGGTGATTGCCGCGACCCTGGGGATCATGATCTCCACCGTGGGCATCGATATCTCCACCGGCACCCAGCGCTACACCTTCGGTGTGCTGGAGCTGTACGAGGGTATCGATTTCATCCTGGCGATTGTTGGCCTTTTCGCCATTTCGGAGTTGTTGTTCTTCGTCGAGTCGCGCATGGGCGGTGGGCGTAAGAAAATGAACGTGGGCAAGCTGACCCTTACCTTCAAGGAGTTGGTCTCCACGGTTCCCACCCAGCTTCGTGGCGGCGTGCTTGGATTCATTTCCGGCGTGCTGCCGGGTGCCGGTGCGTCCCTGGGCAGTTTTATCAGCTACACCCTCGAAAAGAGCGTGATAGGCAAGAAGGGCACGTTCGGCGAGGGCGATATCCGGGGTGTGGTGGCGCCTGAGGCGGGCAACAACGGTGCCTCATCAGGCGCGCTCGTACCCATGTTGACCCTGGGCGTGCCAGGTAGCGGTACCACCGCGGTGCTGTTGGCGATGCTGATTTCATTGAACATCACACCGGGCCCGCTGATGTTTACCCAGAACGCCGATATTGTCTGGGGCGTCATTGCCGCCCTGCTGATTGGCAATGTGCTGCTGCTGGTGCTTAACATCCCGTTGGTTGGCTTCTTTGTGCGCCTGCTGTCGGTGCCGCCCATGTACCTGCTGCCCATTGTGACCATGGTGGCCTTCGTGGGCATCTATTCCATCAGCAACAGCGCCTTCGACCTGTATTTCATGGTGGCGTTTGGCGTGGCGGGTTATTTCCTGCGCAAACTGGAAATTCCGGTGGTGCCGATTATTCTCGGGCTATTGCTCGGACCGGAGATGGAGAAGAACCTGGGGCATGCCCTGGTGTTGTCGGACGGCGACTGGAGCATTCTGTGGGAAAGCACCCTGGCCAAGAGCTTCTGGCTGGTTGCCGCTCTGAGCCTGGTGTTGCCTTATGTGGTGGGTCCGGTGCTGCGTCGCCGCATGAACGCGGCCATGAAGGAAAGCCCGGCCAGCGATTGACCCAGGTTCGGTGTTTCCTGCGAATAAGGCCGCACAATTCTCTGTGCGGTCTTATTCTATTCGGTTCCGGCCGTTCTCCTTGGCTTGGTAGAGCGCACGATCTGCAGCGCCAATCAGCTCCGAAACGGATTCAGCTGGAGAGGGTACCTGAGCTGCGATACCGATACTGACGGTGACCCGCGAGTCGACACTGCTTGCGCTGTGTTCAATGTTCTCCTCAGCGATGTGCTGTTGAAGAACAGCGGCAATATTCTGGGCGCTGGCTCGGCTGGTGCCCGGCAATACAATCAGAAACTCCTCCCCACCGTAGCGCGCAACCATGTCCGAATCGCGTTTGGCGGCATTTTGCAGAATTTGAGCAACCTTTTTTAGGCAGTCATCGCCTGCCTGATGGCCGTAGTGGTCGTTGTAGGCTTTGAAATAGTCAATGTCGACCAGCATTACGGTCAGTGGGTCACTGGTTCGTATTAATAGGTGCCAGGCTTGCTGCAGCTTTTTATCCATGGCCAGTCGGTTGAAGAGACCAGTCAGTGGGTCAGTCTCTGACAACTGCTTCAGTTCCTGATTATTGGCTTCGATTAGGCCAAGCATTGTGTTGAAATCTCTCGATAGCGCACCGATTTCATCCTGATTGCGAATCTGGGCCCGCATGGAGTAATCCATGGAGCCCGTAATACTAGCAATGTCGGTTCTGAGGTCGCGGATGGGGCGAACCACCGTAATCTGGAACACGATGAACAGAGTGATCGCAATCGCCACGCCCAGTATGACGAACAGTAGCATCCCGTACCGTGTGATGCTCTTTCCCAACTGGCTGATGCTACGGGTAACTTCGGTACTTGCGTTCAGCGCCGGTTCGCCGTCAATGTAAATAGACTTTTGAGCCATCAACCGGCTATCGTCAATCGGCTTGATTTGGTAATGGGAGTTGTCGGAGCCTTTCTGTGTTTCTGTCGGAAGCGATAGCTCGAAGCTCATGAGTATCTGCTCGGCCAGCGTGTTAACTCGATGCTGGTCCAGAAACTGACCGAACAGCAGGAAGCCTCTTGGTTCGCCCGTACCGTCGCTTCTTACAATAGGGCGCATAGAGAAAAGCACCGGGACGCCTTTCAGGGGAAATACGCCGCTGATTCGCTGGTCGTCGACGTCGGCCGAAAGATCGATGTTTTCGGTGTAGTCGCTGGCTGCTGCAAGAAGCTCACTTTGGTGGGACTCAGTACGATCAATAATGTCCTCGCCGGAACGGTAGTCGAACACCCCTGCCCAAAGGGAGTTGCCATTCCTGTCCATTATTAGGGCGACTTCAAAGCCGAAGTTTTCAAAGGTGTCGGGTTGTAGGTTCGACGTGACATATCTTTGATTAAGGTCATTGCTGAATTCATAGGTGTCATCCCAGGCCGCCCAGTCGTAAACGGTGAACTCAATCGTTTCGAGCTGGGCTTCGATACGTCTGACCACCCGGTCTATCTGGTCACGGGCAGAGTCGCGCTCTATGGTGGCGAACGCCGGGAAAATGAGATGTCGCTGAATGAAGAAGGAGGCCACCGCATGCACGACGGCCATCAGAACAATCGGTATGGTTGTTTTTGCGAAAATGGACATAGCCGTTCACCTGTCTGCTTGGCTCAAGCTTAGGCGATGCAACTATGTCCTGCTGTATTTTTTCGTAAGACTCCGTTAAAGGTTGGCTTCTGCGTACTCCGCCAGAACAGAACGTGGGACGCCCTGTAGGTGAATGTGCCCGCCATGGCGGAAACTCTTGAAGCGCTCGGTCATGTAGGTCAGGCCTGAGCTCAGGGCGCTCAGATAGGGGGTGTCGATCTGAGCCAGGTTACCCAGGCAGATTACTTTGGAGCCGTTGCCGGCACGGGTGATGATGGTCTTGATCTGATGCGGCGTCAGGTTCTGGGATTCGTCGATGATGATCAGGCTGTGTTGGAAGCTGCGGCCACGAATGTAGTTCATCGACTTGAAGTGCAGTGGCACCTTGCTGAGGATGTAGTCCACGCTGGCGGTCATATTTTCATCGTCTTCGTGGAGAGCTTCGAGGTTGTCCACGATGGCCCCCAGCCAGGGCTCCATTTTCTCCGCCTCGGTGCCGGGGAGGAAGCCAATGTCCTCGTCCAGACCCTGGGTGCTGCGGGTGGCGATGATGCGTTTGTACAGCTTGCTGGCAACCGTCATTTCGATACAGGCCGCGAGGGCGAGGATGGTTTTACCGGAGCCGGCGGAACCGGTCAGGTTTACCAGGTGGATATCGGGGTCCAGCAGCAGGTTCAGGGCAATGGCCTGGTATATATCCCGCGGTACCAGGCCCCAGACTTCCTCGTGCATCAGATCGTGCTGGTGCAGATCCCGAATGACAATCTGGTCTTCGCCCACATCAGACACCTTGCCAACGAATCCCTGTTCATCAATTACGAACTCGTTGATGGTCAGTCTGGCCAGGTCGCCCTCACGACGAAGGATGTGTTCGGTAATACCCTCCCGCTGGATGGTTTCGACCTTCTCGATGGTGTCCCAGAACGAGTTCGGGAATTCTTTGTACCCTTTCGGCAGCAGGTCAATATCGTCCAGCAGCATGTCGTTGTGATAGTCCTGGGCCTCCACGCCGAAGCCCCGGGCTTTCAATCGCATGTTGATGTCCTTGCTGACAAGGATGATGTCGCGCGATGTGTGGCGGGTTTGCAGGGCCGCCAGGGTATTGATGATCTTGTTGTCGTTCAGGTGCTCGGGCAGCGAGTGGTTGCCGCTGTCACCGGTGCTCATCAGGATCGAAAGAGTGCCCAGGGGTTCGGCCTTCTTGCCACGCACGATGGGAACACCTTTCTCGATCACCTTCGGGCTGGCATCGCCCAGCAACTTATCGATGTTGCGGATGGCCTGACGGCAGTCAGCGGCCACGGCTTGCTTGCCGGATTTGAGGCTGTCGAGTTCTTCGAGGACCGTCATCGGGATGATGACATCGTGTTCTTCAAAGTTGAGGAGGGCGTTCGGGTCGTGGATCAGGACGTTGGTGTCGAGGACGTACATCTTTCGGCGAGCTTGCGGTGCTCTGGGCATAAGTGGCGCTACCTCTCTGGTGGCTCAGTCGTTATCGGCGCAGCGTTGCGTGAGTGCCTCATCCGAGATCACTTTCAGCATATCGTAAGTCGTTATGATGCCAGTGATTTTTGAATCACTGGTGACAAAGATCCGGTGCAGGTGTTCGCACATCATGATATTGGCAATGTCGCGCACCGGCGTCTTCTCGTCAACCGATAAAACGATGGGAGTCATGATGTCGCGGACTTCCACCGGCACCTTCCCCATTTCTTCAAAGATCACCATCCGCAGACGCCGGGCTTCCTCGCGTTCCTCCGGTGTCAGATGCCTGTCGGCGTCGGAGCGTGTGGCGTTCCAACGGAATTCGGTGATGTCTTTCAGGGTGGCAATACCAACAATCTCGCCGTCGTCGTCGGTGACGGGGCTGCCGGTTATTTCGTTGTCGGTGAGAAAGCGCGCCAGCCTGTCCATGGTCCAGGACTGGGGAACGGCCTTGATGCTGGGGGTCATGATCTCGTAGGCGAGAACGGTCATTGCTCTGGGCTGCCTTTTGAAGTCCTTTCCGAAAGCTTAGCGCGTGATGCCTTGCGCGTCATCCCTTCATGGGCGGATGGTTCAGGGACCCGGCGGTCTGACACCGGTCAGTTGGCCCTTTTCGTCGTAGACCAGTTGATAGCCCTGGTACTTTTCCCGGTTGGCAACACGTTCCAGCTCCTCCATGGATCGCACGGGAATATCCACCAGCAGGGAGTTCACCAGCCACCCCGGTAGCGAGCCATTGGGGTCGGTGTGCTGAACCCAGACCATCCTGGTTTTGTCGCCTTCAGGTGTAAATCGGTACAGGGTGTCGGACCGGTCCACCCGCACCCGGCTGCCGTTCTCCGCCCGCTGGTCGGGCATGGCGTTCAGGTCCATGACAATCTCTCCGGACGCCTGATTACCGCGGGTCCGGATACGCAGGACATAGTCACGGTCGGTCACCGGCCAGGGCATGTCGTTCACGGAATAGGCAAAGCGATCATGGAACTCGCCATCGCCGAAGGCATAGGATTCCGTGCAGTTATGTACCCACTCGACGCAGGAACCGGGGTTGGTCATAACGGCCATCAGGTTTTCGATGGGCGCATCGAGTACCGCCACGGCCTTGAAGGCCTTGAAGCTGGAGTCTGGCTGGTCGATGGTATACACCCGGATATGATCGGCTTCCTTTCGCAGCGTCCATTCCCCGTCGGTTTCGTTGGGCAGCTCAGCCCGGGCACTGGCGGCGAGAGCAAACACCAGCAATGCACAGACCAGCCCGCTGAGGACCGAGGCCCAGCCCGTTATGCCATGGGCTATGCTCTTTCTCATAGGGTACACTTCCTTGCAGATGGTGGGCCGAGTCTAGCATGAGGTTTTTACTGGCATGGCCACAGAAACAGTGGTTTGTGAACCAGGTAGCGACCCGCTGATTCGAATCACGGAATTGGCCTGATCTGACGACGACTATGACAATGGAAAAGCTGATCAACGGCAAAGGACAGATAGTTCCCGGGTTGCTGGATGAACCGGTCAAAGAGATTAACTATCTGGACTATGACCTGCGCACGGTGATGGACCGCCCCCGGCGGTATCCGTGTCGAACTTACCCTGAAAGAGGATCGGGATCCGCTCCGGCTGGTTTGCCCGGCCGGTGTCCGTAAGGAAAAACTGGACGCCTGGGTACTGGCATCCAACTTCCGGCAGTACGTGGGCTCGTTCAGTGGAACGGTGACGGATGAGGCTGGCGGAAAAATTGAGGTTAAAGGTCTGCAGGGCCTGATGGAAGACCACTTTGCGAGGTGGTAAGAAATGGCCTGTCCCAACCGAGACAGGCCAGATAAAGCGGGTTATCGCTCCGGTAGCGTGACGTTCAGCTCCAGCACCGAGCAGCTCTCGTTGCGGTCTACCTCAACCTGAACCATGTCGTCGCTGATCTGAACGTACTTGCGAATGACTTCCAGCAGCTCCTGCTGCAGCTGGGGCAGGTAGTCCGGCTGATCACGCTGGCCCCGCTCGTGAGCCACGATAATCTGGAGGCGCTCTTTGGCCACGCTGGCGGTGTTCTTCTTTTTACCCTTGAAGTAATCGAGGAAACTCATCCCTTAGCCCCCCTTGAACATCCGTGAGAAGAAACCCTTCTTCTGGGACGTCATGAAACGGTGTTCCCGTTCCTCGCCCAGCAGGCGTGCGACTGCGTCTTCATAGGCCTGGCCGGCATCGCTGTCCTCTTCGAGGATAACGGGCAAGCCCTGGTTGGACGCATTCAGTACAATCTGGCTTTCGGGAATGACACCCAGCAGCGGAATCGCGAGGATCTCCTCCACATCCGCCACGGACAGCATCTCGCCCTTTTCAACCCGGGAGGGGTTGTAGCGGGTCAGAAGCAGGTGTTCCTTGACCGGGTCCTGGCCCATTTCGGCACGGCGGGACTTGCTCTGCAGAATGCCCAGAATGCGGTCCGAATCCCGGACGGAGGATACTTCGGGATTGGTGACCACAATTGCCTCATCGGCATAATACAGCGCCATCAGCGCGCCATGCTCAATGCCAGCGGGGGAGTCGCAGACGATGTAATCGAAGGTCTCGGAAAGCTCGTTGATGACTTTCTCGACGCCATCTTTGGTCAGTGCTTCCTTTTCCCGGGTCTGGGAGGCCGGAAGGATGTACAGGGTATCGACCCGCTTGTCGCGGATCAGCGCCTGGTTCAGGGAGGCTTCGCCCTGGATCACGTTTACGAAGTCGTACACCACGCGACGCTCGCAGTTCATGATCAGGTCCAGGTTACGCAGGCCCACGTCAAAATCGATGACTACTGTCTTGTGGCCCCGCTTGGCAAGGCCGGTGCTGATCGAGGCGCTGGTGGTGGTTTTGCCAACGCCGCCCTTTCCTGAGGTAACGACAATAATTCTAGCCAAGGTTCTGTTCCTGTTTCTCGGTGGATTCGTCGTGTCTGCCGAATTATCCGGTCAAGTTATTGTATTCAGCTCCAAAATCAGGCCTTGTCCAGTGGCGTTACCACCAGCAGGTCGTCCCTGAGCTGGATTTGCACAGCGCTTTTCCAGCCATTGTCCTGAAGATCTTCGGAGATTTTATAGTGTCCCGCGATGGACACAAGCTCCGCTTCCAGGGATTGACAGAAAACCCGTGCGGATTCTGCGCCATGGATGCCGGCCAGTGCCCGGCCCCGAAGCGGGCCGTAAACATGGATGTTGCCCGCCGCGAGCACTTCGGCTCCGGCCTGCACCGGCGCCAGGATAACCAGGTCACCTTCCGGTGCGTGGATCTGTTGGCCGGAGCGGACCGGCTGGGAGATGATTTTGGCCGGAGGTGGGTCACCAGCAGCGCTTGTCGAGGCTGCAACAACTGCCGCTTCCGCTTCGTCCGCGGCCGCCTGTTCGGCTTCATGGGTGCGATCCCGCTGGCCGTTACCCGGCAGCAGCGCCAGTGCGGCGCCCCGGGCCAGGCGGCGCTGGTCGTCGGTGCCACCGCGAACGCCAATCACATGGATGTGGTTACGCCGGCAGGTGCCGATCATCTTGAAAAAATCCAGTTCACTGTCCAGTCCCTGGTATTTCTCAAGGCTGATGATCAGCGGAATATCCTTGAAGAACCCGGGTGCCTGGCTGATCTTGTCTCGCAGTACTTCTTCAAATTCGCTGTCGTCAAAATAATAGAGCTCCAGGGCTGTCATGGACACGCTGGCGCTTTTTAGCTGAAAACCCTGTTTTACCCCGGAGGTGGCGGTATCGCTCATGAAGGAGTCTCTTCCCTGGTCATGTTGTCGGTTGGGTTCGGGCGCTGCCGCAGTGGCACGCCTTCGAAGCGGATGCCTGACCATCCTGTACTGATAAACTGGCGGATGTTGCCATGGCTCTCGCCGGTCGGATCGTCCAGAACCTGCTGGTAGTGCTCGGCAAACAGCTTGAGCGTGTCCACTTCGCTCAGATTGCAGTACTGGCCCAGACCAAAGATCCGGCAGGAGCCGGCATTCTCGCCTTCTGCGTTTACCAGCGGGCCATTGCGGAAGCCGCAGGGCTGGTACTCGAAGTGCTGTTCAATCAGGGCCAGGGAATCTTTGAAACTGGCGTGGCCAGCGTCAAGGGATGCCAGGTGAATCCTTACGGCATCGTTGACGCTCATTATTTGTGTTCCTGCTTGGGGCCTGTCTGATAGAGCGCCTTCCAGTCCTCGTACGGCATTCCGTAGATTTCTTCACGGGCCTGGGGATCTGAAATCTCAAAACCACGCTCATTCGCCTCTGCCAGGTACCACTTGGACAGACAGTTGCGGCAGAAGCCCGCCAGGTTCATCAAGTCGATATTCTGGACGTCGGTGTTTTCGCGCAAATGCCTGACCAGTTTACGGAAGGCTGCGGCTTCAATTTCGGTGCGTTCTGCTTCAGGAATCGGGTTGCTCATGATGGCCTCGCAATGGTTGATGCGCCGGTTGTTGGGGTTCCTGACATTCTCTGCATGTTAGCTTAAGATACAAGGCTGTATAAATGTACAGAAAGTCGACGCGAGCCCTCTGATTATGCCACAACGCAAGATCATCCATGTGGATTGTGACTGCTTCTACGCGGCCGTGGAGATGCGGGACGATCCCAGCCTACGGGATGTGCCGCTGGCGGTGGGTGGCGACGGCGGTCGGGGCGTGGTGACTACCTGCAATTACAAGGCCCGGGCGTACGGTGTGCGGTCGGCGATGCCCGGCAGCGAAGCGCGACGGCTGTGCCCGGGGCTGGTGACGGTGCCAACAGATATGGGCCGGTATCGGGCGGTCTCACAGCAGGTGATGGCTATCCTGCGGGAACTGACAGACCTGGTGGAACCGCTCTCTCTGGACGAGGCCTTTCTGGACGTCTCCGATGTGACCGATCACAAGGGCAGTGCCACGCTTATGGCTCGCCACCTTCGGGAGAGGGTGCGCCAGGAAGTCGGTATCACTATTTCCGCCGGCGTGGCGCCCAATAAATTTCTCGCAAAGATTGCCAGTGACTGGGAAAAGCCGGACGGGCTGTTCGTGATTCGCCCGGAGGACGTTGCGGATTTCGTTCGGGGACTGCCGGTTGAGAAGCTGTTTGGAGTGGGGCAGGTGACCGCCTCGAAACTGCATGCTCTGGGGGGCAAGACATGCGGCGACATGCAGGCGCTCGGGCCCGATGTATTGATTGATCGGTTCGGCAAGCAGGGCTATCGACTCCACGAGATGGCCCACGGCCGGGATGAGCGGGCGGTGGTGGTGTCGCGGATTGCCAAGTCGGTAAGCGTGGAACGAACGTTTTCCCAGGATTTGCCAGATATGGCCGCCTGCCAGACCGTCATGGCCTCACTGGTTGCAGATCTCAACCTTCGCCTGTCGCGCAAGGCCCGCCGAAAACCGATCCACAAACTCTTCATCAAGATCCGCTACAGTGATTTTTCAACCCATACCCTTGAGCGGGTTCGTGAGCAGGTCAAAGAGCCGGCTCTGGATGATTATCTGCCACTTCTGGCTGAGCTGGTCACCAACCGGGAGCGACCGGTGCGGCTGCTGGGTCTGGGGGTGCGTTTCCGCAATGATGATGCGCCGGTTACCCAGTTGCGTCTGTTTGATTAGAGCTGCAGCCAGCTCATGGCCGCGTAACCCATCAGGCCACCGATCAGGGCGCCGGCAGCGACGTCGCTGGGGTAGTGCAGGCCGAGGACCACCCTCGATGCCGCCACACTCAACGTAAACGGAAGCACGATGAGAGCCAGCGCCGGTTCCGTCACGGTCAGCATGACCTGAAAGCAGGCGGCGTGCAGCGTGTGGCCGGACGGGAAGCTGTAGCGGTCCAGGGGCGGTGTACCGCAGTTGATGGCGGGAAAGGATATAAATGGACGTTCACGGATGAGCCAGCGCTTCAGTAACTTGTAACTGAGGGTGCAGGTGAGGCCGGTCAAGGCCATAAGCAGTGCCAGCCCGGGCCCGGATTCCGGGCGGAGAAAGGGGATGAACAGAATCAGTGCGTACCAGAACCAGCCGTCTCCGAGTCGGCTTACCAGTCGGAAATAGCCAAGGGCTGGCCGGAAACGAACAGCGCGGTTAATAGACTGGCAGAAAGCGACTTCCCGCTGGTCTGCCAGTTCAAAGAAGCGAGACGCTTTGCTTGTTGATGGCATGGTATCCGGCCTTTGCGGTTTGATTGAAAACCAGTTGTTCAAACTGTTCGATCTGCGAATTCCAGCTCTGTTCCAGGGCGTCCAGCCTTGCCTGGGCCCTGATCCGGTTCAGCAGGGTGGGCTGATCGGCCAGTCGGAGGGCACTGTCGACGTAAGCCTCGTCCTGATCCAGGGGCACTTTCATGCCGTTTTCCTCGTGGCGGATGTGCTCGGCTGCTGCAGCGTCGTCAAAGCTGACAACACCCAGGCCGCTGGCCATCGCCTCCAGCACCACGTTGCCAAAGGTATCGGTCTTGCTCGGGAACAGGAACAGATCACCTGAGGCAAAATGTCGGGCCAGGTCGTCACCACGCCGGGTGCCGCAGAACACGTAGTCCGGGTGGCGTTCAGCCAGTTGACGCCGAAGCGGACCGTCGCCAACCAGGACGAACCTGGCCTGGGGGTGGAGACCCCGGATCCGCTCGAAGCAGGCAACCGCCATTCGCAGGTTTTTCTCCGGTGCCAGCCGGCCGACGTACAGAATGGCTCTGTCGTTGGGCTGTAGTCCCCAGGATTCTCGCAATGCGCTGTCGCGCTTGTGGGGAGTGAATCGATGACAGTCCACGCCCCGACTCCAGAGCCCGGTTGCGGGAATACCCATGGCCCGCGTCGTCTGTTGCATTTTTCGGGTGGGCACCAGGGTGATGGCGGTGCGGTTATGGAACCAGCGGCCGTAAAGACAAAGCAACCGTTCCAGCATGCCGACGCCGTAATACCGACTGTAGCTGTGAAAGTTGGTGTGGAAGCCGGAGCTCACCGGAATGCCCATCTGGCGTGCCGCTGATGTGGCGGCGACACCCAGTGGACCCTGGGTAGCAACGTAGAGGGCATCGGGCCGGTCGGTGGCCAGGAGTTTTTTCAGGTGGCTGGTCCGGGCCAGGCCAAAGCGCAGGTCCGCGTAGCCAGGTAGAGGCAATCCGGTCACCACGTGCTCACGGGTGAACAGGGCCTCGCCGGCACTGGCGAAGTGGCCCTTGCGCTCATGTTGCTGTCGCGGTCGTATAACCGTCACCCGGTGCCCACGCTGCATCAGTCCCTGGCAAAGGTGCCTGAGCGTGTTTGCCACCCCATTGATTTCCGGCGGAAAAGTCTCCGAAACAATGGTAATGTGTTGTTGGCGCCGGTTGGCCTGCATGGTCTCGGTCACGGTGTTTCCTGTGCTTCCTTTGACATGCCCCTACTATGAAAAGCTGGCATGACAGTTATGCGACACTCCCGTGACATTCCCTTTACCCGTTAACCGAACCGAAGCGGAGACGATATGCAAACGAGAAAGCTTGGCAAGACGGATCTCGACGTTACCCTTATTTGCCTGGGTACCATGACGTGGGGCGAACAGAACACCGAAAAGGAAGCGTTTGAGCAGCTGGATTACGCAGTGAATGAGGGTATCAACTTTATTGATGCCGCCGAGATGTACCCGGTGCCGCCCCGGGCGGAAACCCAGGGGCTGACCGAAACCTACCTGGGGAACTGGCTGGCCAGTCGGGGCAAGCGCGACGACCTGGTGATTGCTTCCAAAGTGGCGGGGCCGGGCAATGGTCTGAAGTACCTGCGCAATGGTCCGCGTCTGACCCGCGATCACATTGTGGAGGCCTGCGACGCCAGTCTGAAACGCCTGCAGTCAGACTACATCGATCTGTACCAGGTGCACTGGCCGGATCGCAGCACGAACTTTTTCGGCAAGCTCGGTTACGAGCACAATCCGGATGAGTCTTTCACGCCGATCGAGGAAACACTTGAGGCGCTGGATGAGCTGGTGCGCTCGGGTAAGGTAAGGCACATCGGGCTGTCCAATGAAACACCCTGGGGCACCATGGAATATCTTCGCCTGGCCGGTGAGAACGGCTGGCCGAGGGTGGCCAGTATCCAGAATCCCTATAACCTTCTTAACCGCTCGTTCGAAGTGGGGATGGCGGAAATTGCCCACCGGGAGCAGGCCGGTTTGCTGGCTTATTCGCCGCTGGCGTTCGGCATGCTGTCAGGCAAGTATCTCGGGGACAAGTGGCCGGAGAAAGCCAGAATGACCCTGTACGAGCGTTTCAGCCGTTACACCAGTGGCCGGGGTATGGATGCTACCCGGGCCTACGTGGAGCTGGCGCAGCAGAACGGGTTGTCTCCGGTCCAGATGGCGCTCGCTTACGTCAACAGCCGCAGTTTCGTAACCAGCAACATCATCGGTGCGACATCCATGGAGCAGTTACGGGAGAACATCGGTTCCGCGCAGGTGACCCTGAGCCCTGAGGTGCTGGAGGCCATAGAGACCCTCCACCAGGAATTTACCTATCCCTGCCCCTGAATCCGCCGGGTTCTGGCTTAAACCGCCGGTCAGTGGGCGCTGGCCGGAGGTTGCCGTTACAGTCTGAAATACTGGGGATCATAAATTGACAAAAATAGGCTGATCCCGTGACAAAAAGTCGGCGTCTTTGTGTGCCGATTCACAGCTTTCCGGCCCTTAATCATTAGACTTAAGCCTAAGGTATCCGTAGACTCCCGTGTCGGAAAAAAGGTCTCAGGCAGTGTCATGATTATTCGCATCTTTGTCGCATTACTCGCTCTCAATCTCGTTGCATTCGTCGTTCGCGCCGAAGCATCCGAGCGCGTATTCGAGCAGGTCGAGAGCACCACGACCAGCGAGCAGATCTTTGAGATGCAGGAGCGGGTTTCCGGCGACTATGAAGAAGACAGCTCCGAGGCGTTCACCGAAATCGGCTCACGCCTGCTCAGCCTTTCACTGACCCGGTCGAAGAGCTCCGGCAAGCAGTATGCGTCGGATCCAGCCCAGGCCGACCATGGCATTGCCCTTCTGAACGAGGGCGCCTGCCTGAACCTGAAGTGGAACTTCTGAAACCCGCGCACCTATCTTCAATCCGCTGAACCCCTTCAAACCGCAGAATCATGATCTGGCGCATTGTCTGTGCCCGATCCTCGTGTGATGATCCCCGTTAGCATGCTGATTAGCCGATAAGGAGCTTGGTAATGGCGGGTGATAGAGGGCAGTTATCGAATGATGTGAACGCCTGTGTTGACGAGGTGATTCGCCGGGTTGGTAAGGAAATCACACTGGGTTTGCCGCTTGGGCTTGGCAAACCGGTTCGTTTTGTTAATGCGCTGTACCAGCGGGCCAAGGACGATCCGGAAATCCGTCTGCACATTGTCACGGCACTGTCGCTGCTGGCGCCAAAGGGCGGCTCTTCGCTCGAGAAGCGCTTTATGGGACAGTTTGTCGAGCGCCTCTATGGTCGAATTCCGGAACTGGCCTATGCCCGGGATGTCTCAGCCAATCGCCTCCCACAGAATGTCCAGGTCTCGGAGTTTTTCTTCAAGGCCGGCAGTTACCTGAACAATCGTTCCCAGCAGCGGCATTATGTTTGTACCAACTACACCCATGCCGTTCGCGATCTTATGGCCGTGGGGGTCAATGTGGTCGCCCAGATGGTGTCTCCGGGCGACGCCCATGGGCAGCCAGGGCAAGTCAGTCTGAGTTGCAATCCCGACCTGACTCTGGACCTGATTCCTCTGCTTAGGGAGCGGGAAGCAGCCGGCACGCCGGTTGCGCTGGTGGCCGAGATGAATCAGAACCTTCCCTGGTTCGGACACCATGCGGCCATTGAGGCAGACAGGTTCGATGTGTTGCTGGATCAGCCCTCCAGCGATTACCCGCTGTTTTCAGCCCCCCAGATGTCGGTCAGCCCGGAAGATCACATGATCGGGTTTTATGCCAGTGCCTTGTTGAAGGACGGCGGTACCCTTCAGGTTGGCATCGGCTCACTGGGTGCCGCTCTGGTCCACAGCGCCATACTTCGGCACAGCCACAACGATGCCTGGCGGAAGGTGTTTGATCATCTGAACGTTGACCAGAACTTTCCTGTGGTCAGGGAAGATGGCGGCACCGGGCCCTTCGAGCAGGGCCTGTATGGCTGCAGTGAAATGATGGTTGATGGCTTTCTGTACCTGATGCAGGAGGGCATCCTCACCCGTGAGGTATACGATCACGCCGGTCTTCAGGCGCTGATCAACCGTGGTGATATCAGCGGTGAGGTTTCGCTCGCGACTCTGGATGTCCTGCGTCGTGAGAAGCTGATCGATAGCCCGCTCCGGGCACGGGATGTCCATTGGCTGGTCCGGTATGGCATCTTCAGGGAGACCGTAGACTTCAAGGGCGGCCGGTTGCGTATTGGTGATCAGTCGGTCGAGGGTGATCTGGACAATCCGGAGGCCCGGCAGGCCATCGAAACCCTCATCCTCGGGGAACGGCTGACTGGCGGTATCGCCATGCACGGCGGTTTTTACGTTGGTCCCGAGCAGTTTTACCAGTACCTCAGGGAAATGACCGACGAGCAGCGTGCAAAAATCTGCATGACCAGCGTGAATTTCATCAACCACCTGTATGACCACCGGTTCGGAGACCAGAAGCTGAAAGCGGCGCAGCGGGTTCATGGCCGGTTCATCAATTCGGCTATGATGTACACCCTCAACGGTGCTGGCGTATCGGATGGTCTTGAGGATGGTCGTGTGGTCAGTGGCGTCGGTGGCCAGTACAACTTCGTTGCCATGGCCCACGAGCTGCCAGGTGCCCGCTCCATACTGTCCCTGCGCAGCACCCGCTCATCCCATGGCAAGGTGCTCTCCAATATTGTCTTCAATTATGGTCATTGCACTATTCCCCGCCATCTGCGGGATATTGTGATCACCGAATACGGCATTGCCGACCTGAGGGGGCAGTCCGACGAGCAGGTCTTCCTGCGGCTGATCCGCATCGCCGACTCCCGGTTCCAGCAGGAGCTTCTGAAAAAAGCCCAGAAGGCAGGCAAGGTGGATCCTGCGTTCAAGCTGCCTGCCGATTGGTGTAACAATACCCCGCAAGCCATCCGGCATGCCGTTGCGGCAGCGGGAGATGCCGGCATGTTCCCGCCGTTCCCGTTTGGCAGGGACTTTACCGATGAGGAGCTGACGTTGGGGAAAGCCCTTAAGGGCCTCAAGGCCGCAACGGCCACTCGCCGTGGTAAACTGTCCACTCTGTTACAGGCCCTCCGGGCCCGGGATGACGAAGGCCGTTATGGGGCCCTGCTTGAGCGCATGGGTCTGAGCAACCCTTCAGGATTGCGGGACAAGCTGGATCAGCGACTGGTAATTCATGGCCTGCAACAGCTCGAAACACCACCGGATACAGGAAACTCGAAAACCTGATGACAGCTTCACAAGCAAGACCCGACGTTTTTACCGTTCACTACGTACTGAAAAACAAGATCGGCGAGCTGGTTGATACTTCCGAAGGCAGTGAGCCCCTGCACTTTGTCTACGGCAGCCCCGAGATTATTGAAGGGATTCAGCAGGCGGTAAAAGACCGCAATGTTGGGGATTGCCTGGAGGTAACGGTGCCGCCGGCCATGGCGTATGGCGAACACAAGCCGGAGCTGGTGCGCAAGGTGCCGCGCTCACTGTTTGAAGGTATCGAGAACCTGCAGATTGGCATGAAATTCCAGACCAACACCGGCGATGAAGCTCAGATCGTGCAGGTTGTCGGGATCGACGGCAATCTGGTGAAGGTGGATGCCAATCACCCGCTGGCGGGCTTTACCCTGTACTTTGATCTGGAGATCGTGGGCCGCCGTGAAGCGACGGAAGATGAGGTAGCCCAGGGTCGTCCCCTGTTCTGAAGAGATCTGTTACCGGCTCGTCGTATTCGCCGCTGTATATCCGCGTCAGGCCGTCGAGAACGGTTTCTCGCAGGCGGACGGCCAACTCACCGGTTGGGGCCTGATCCGACGGGTACACCGGTGCATGGAAGACAACGTCGACCCGGGCAGAGGGCTGTTTGAGCATTCGCAGCAGATGGCTGTGGAACTCATCGTCTCCAATGAAAGGAGCCAGATGGTCTGGTCGCCCGTCTCGGCGATAGGCGATGGTGACGGGCTGGATTGGTGTCTTGCTTTCCGGTGCGGCGTTGAGCAGCAGGCCGTGGAACGGTAATACGGTCAGACCTGCGCTGGTGGTTCCTTCCGGGTAGACCAGGACATTCTCTCCAGCCTGCAAATTCTCGATAATCTGGTCCCGGACGCGGCGGGCCTGACCGCCTCCCCGCCGGATGAAAAGCGTGCCGGCCTGTCGTGCCAGCCAGCCTATGACCGGCCACTGGCCAACCTCGGCTTTCGACAGGAACCGGATCGGTGCCAGGCTCCCCAGAATCGGAATATCTGACCAGCTGATGTGGTTGCTGACGAACAGAACGGTATCGTCTGAGGGTGAACCGTGCTGGTGTATATGCAGCCCCAGGCACCGGCAGGCCCACCGGAAACAGAATCTGGCCCAGGGTGTCCGATCAATGGCTTTGCGGGTAACCACTTCAGTGATCCGCAAACCGGCGGCCAGCATCGTGGTGGCTGCCAGGAAAGCCATAAAGGCAGTGATTCGAACGCAGAGTCTCAGCCAGCTCATCTCCCAGACTCCCGGTTTCAGGACGCCGTGCGCATGAAGTGGCGGCTGTAGCGGCCGGCCAGTTTGCTGACCTCCAGCACGACCAGCAGATCGGCACAACGGAAATCCGGATCCCAGCAGGGTTCACCGCAGACCCGGGCGCCCAGGCGCATGTAGGCACGGATCAGGGCGGGGACGTCCACCGGGCGATCGTTGTCCCGTGTGTGGGTCAGGTGCGGCATGGCCCGGAGCGGTTTGACCAGAAAAGCCGTGTCGGCCAGGTACTCGTTCTGGAGATGGCGGGCGATGCGCCAGGCCTTCAGCCCTCCGTCAGACATCCCGATGCTCGCACAGCCGATCATGTAGTCAACGCCGCGTTCAACCAGGTATTCGGCCACGGCCGACCAGAGCAGGCTGATGGTCGCGCCGTTGCGGTAGTCCGGGTGAACACAGGTGCGACCCAGTTCGGCAATGGTGCCGGGAAGATGTTCCAGGGCGCTCAGATCAAACTCGCCTGCCGAGTAAAAGCCGCCAACGGCTTCCGTATCTGCCTGATGCAGGATTCGCGTGGTCGCTACCAGCTCGCCGGAATCCAGGTCGGTTACGACCAGGTGGTCACACACGGTGTCGAACTCGTCGGCGTCAATGCCTGGGGTCTGCGCGCCCAGGTCGCTGCCATATTCTTCCGAAAACACCCGGTAACGCAGTCGCTGGGCCGCCTCCACCTGTTTCGGGCACCGGGTCATGTCGGTTTTCAGTCGACGGGCGCTGCGGCGGGCTTTTGCGGTTTGTGTGGTCATGGCGTCGTCTCTTTTGTTTCCATTTCCCGACAAGCCTATGAAGCCGGTATGACAAATTGGTGACCACGAGGTGACGTGTCTGTGACACCGGGGAATGGATTGACGCTTGCGGGACCCGTGTCACAGGGTGTAACGAAGCAGTGGTTCCATGTATATTTCTGAATAGCATGTATAATTGCTGTTACAGCAGGTTGCCTGTATTGTCAGGTACACAGAATGACCTGAAACCGGAATAACAAAACCAGAGATGGATGGCGTGGAACAGACAAACGAAAGTTGGCGAATTCTGATTGTCGAGGACGACGAGCGGTTGGCAGAGTTAACCCGCGAATATCTTGAAAGCAACGGGTTGACTGTCTCCCTGGAAACCCATGGCGGCCCCGCGGTAGAGCGGATCCGCAACGAGCAGCCGGATCTGGTGGTGCTGGATCTGATGTTGCCGGGTGAGGACGGGTTGTCCATTTGCCGTCGGGTGCGTCCCTTCTATTCCGGCCCGATCATCATGCTGACCGCCCGCACCGACGATCTGGACCAGGTTCTCGGTCTGGAAATGGGCGCCGACGACTACATTGGCAAGCCGGTCAAACCCCGGGTATTGCTGGCACGTATACGCGCCATGCTGCGCCGGGTTACCGAGACGGGCCAGGCGTCGGCTGACGAATCTGGCGGCGAAGAGCCGGTACGTCTTCAGTTCAATGATCTGGTTGTCGATCGTTCCATGCGCGAAGCCTGGTTGAGCGATGAAAGCATTGATCTGACCAGCGCCGAGTTCGATCTGCTCTGGTTGCTGGCCAGCAACGCCGGCCGTGTTCTCAGTCGGGAAGAAATTTTCACTGCTTTGCGCGGCATTGAATACGATGGCCAGGACCGTTCGATTGATGTTCGCGTGTCCCGGATTCGCCCCAAAATTGGCGATGACCCCATCCATCCGCGGCGCATCAAGACCGTTCGCAGCAAAGGCTACCTGTTCGTAAAGGAAGCCTGACGATTCAGTCTCTGGAGCCGGTGTGCCATTCGCCAGCACACCGGTGTTCCATGCCAGGGTTGGTATCATGCCCCTGAAGTTCTTCCTCAAGCTCTATGCCCGCCTTGCCGGCCTGACCGCGCTGGTTGTCCTGCTATGTGTCCTGCTGTTCACCGGTATCAATACGGTGCGCTCGCAGTTCTGGCACGAACGTTTTCCGGAGCCCCTGATGCGCTGGCTGGCGGCCGCCCCGGCGCCGGTCCAACAGTACCACTGGCTAACCTCGACGGTGGATCTCCGCATGGGCGCACCTTCCCGGTTCAATCTGTCTCCGGTGGCCCTGGAGCGACTTGGCTACGGCCAGGTGGTTGGTATCGAGAGTGACGTTGGGTATCGGGTTCTGGTCACCGGGCTTTCCGGGGAGGTCCTGCAACTCCGTCTGAACGAGCCCTATCGGGACGTGTCAGAAACCATTGGGCTGATCTTCCGCTGGCATCTTGATTCAGCCTCGGCGGATGACCGTCTCAATGTTGCTTCGCAGATGGCCCGGTCGCTCAATGTAGAAGTTCATCCCCTGGACGATGCCGGTATGCTTCCGGACCCTGACGTTCTGGACCAGGTTGCCGAGCGGGGTCTTGCCTTTTACACCGACGAATCAGACGGTTGCGGCCGGGTGATTGTTCAGCTGTCCGATGGCGAGCTGTACCGGATCAATATGCCAGCTGCGTTTAATGCCTGGGCCTGGCCGGTGGTTCTTTTGCTGGTGCTGGTGCTCGGTGGGGTGCTGGCGGTTGCCCTGTTCCTCGCGCTCCGGGAGGTCGACAGTAATCTCAGAACCGTTGAGTCGGTCGCGGTTCGAATCGCACGCGGTGAAATGGGCGCCCGGGTTCAGGCTGGCGAGGGAAAGCTGGTTACCCGATTGGCCTCGTCTTTCAACGGCATGGCCGAGCACATACAGCGCTTGGTTCAGGTGCAGCGGGAAATGATCCATGCTGTTTCTCACGAACTGCGTACGCCGGTGGCCAGGATCCGGTTTGGGGTCCAGATGATCGAGGACTGCCAGGACCAGGCTGCGCTTCAGAAGCAGCTGGATGGCATTGATGGCGATATCCAGGAGCTGGACGAGCTGATCGACGAGATCCTGACCTATGCGCGGCTGGAGCAGGGTGGCCCGGTATTTTCCTTTCAGGAAAATTCGGTCACCGACATTGTCCGTCAGGTGATTTCTGAACAACAGATGGTTCGACCCGAGTTGAACATTGAAGGTAACATTGATGAGATCTCCGAGCGCTGGGCATTGTCGGATATCGAGCCTCGGTACCTGCATCGGGCGATCCAGAATCTGGTGGGCAACGCCGGTCGCTATGCTGCGGGCAAGGTGCTGGTAAGTTGCCACTTTGATGAAGACAACTGCCGCATCGACGTTGAAGACGATGGCCCCGGCATTCCCGAACAAGACTGGGAAAAAGTGTTTACCGCATTTGCTCGTCTCGACGACAGTCGTACCCGAACGTCCGGCGGCTACGGCCTCGGTTTGTCTATTGTCCGCCGGATTCTGTACTGGCACGGCGGCCACGCGTTCGTCAGCAGCAGTGACACGCTTGGTGGCGCAAAATTCAGCCTGGTCTGGCCCCGAAAAAAGCCTGTGGACTCAATTGTGTGAAGCAGGGCTCATCGCCTCACCTGATGTAACAAAGCGACTACACAAGCACTACTGAAGTTTTTCGCCGCCCGGCCAATAATTAACAGCGTAAGGGATGACTTTTGAGGTTGTAGTTCTTACGAACTTTCCTTGTTTCATTCGTCATTTGAGGGCCGGTTTTCCGGCCCTTTTTTTATGCCCTTTCCCAAATTCCGTATCGATCACCCTTTCCCGGCTGCTCTGCTGTTAGAATCTCAGGAAACAACAGGAGGCCAACCATGACCCGTTATCTGCTCGCCATTGACCAGGGGACAACCAGTTCCCGTGCCATTGTTTTCGACCACACGGGAAACAGCGTTGCCACTGACCAGCAGGAATTTCACCAGTATTTCCCGAAAGATGGCTGGGTAGAGCATGATGCTCGGGAAATCTGGGACAGCACTCTGGCGGTGTGTCGTGGCGCTCTCGACAAAGCGGGCATCGAAGCCTCGGAGCTGGCGGGCATCGGCATCACCAATCAGCGTGAAACGACGGTGATCTGGGACAAGGCAACCGGCGAGCCGATCTACCACGCCATCGTCTGGCAGGACCGTCGAACGGCGTCCTGGTGTACCAAGCTGAAATCTGACGGCCATGAGGGCATGGTTGTAGACCGCACCGGGCTGTTGATTGATCCTTACTTTTCGGCCACCAAGATAGCCTGGATCCTGGATAACGTGGAGGGCGCGCGCAGCCGGGCTGAATCCGGTGAGCTGGCTTTCGGGACCGTGGACAGCTGGCTGCTCTGGAACCTGACCGACGGCAAATCCCACTGTACCGATGCCACCAATGCGTCCAGAACTGCTCTGTTTAATATTCACAAGCAGGACTGGGACGACGACCTTCTAACCCTGTTCCGTGTGCCCCGGGCACTGTTGCCAGAGGTCCTGGACAGCGCCGCAGATTATGGCACCGCCGAAACCCGTTGGTTGGGCGGTCCGGTGTTAATTGCCGGGATTGCAGGGGACCAGCACGCCGCTCTGGTGGGGCAGGCGTGCTTTAGCCCGGGCATGGCCAAGAGCACCTACGGCACCGGCTGCTTCCTTATGCTCAATACCGGTGATCAGGCGGTCCGGTCCGAGAACCGGTTGCTGACCACCATGGCCTATCGCCTGGACGGCAAGCCTTGTTATGCAGTTGAGGGCAGTATTTTTGTCGCCGGTGCGGCCATGCAATGGCTGCGGGACGGGCTCAAGCTGATCGCCCACGCCAATGAATCGTCGGCCCATGCCGAGGCGGTCGGAGTCGACAATCCGGTGTATCTGGTGCCGGCGTTTACCGGTCTGGGAGCCCCTCATTGGGATCCTCATGCTCGCGGCGCCATCATGGGCCTGACGCGGGATACGGGCATTGGCGAGATCGTTACCGCCGGCCTGCAGTCGGTCTGCTATCAGACCAAGGATCTGGTGCGGGCGATCCAGAACGACGGCGCCCGACTTGAATCGCTGCGCGTGGATGGCGGTATGGTGGTGAACGACTGGGTGATGCAGTTCCTGGCCGACATACTGAATGTCACGGTTGATCGGCCCCGGGTCACCGAGACAACCGCGCTGGGCGCGGCCTACCTGGCGGGGCTGCAGACCGGTGTTTTTCGAAAGTCTTGAGCAAATTTCCGGGCTCTGGGCATGCGAGCGGCAGTTCCACCCCGGAAATGCGCCCGGCTCTGCGAGAATCGCTCTACGCTGGCTGGCTGGATGCCGTCGAGCGCGTGTGCAACAACTAGGGGGACTGAATCAGGCGGTGCGTTCGAAGGCAATCAGGTGATCCGCCTCGACCCGCAC